>Ga0099825_1001622_pt1 | contig 29002 bp, 9 predicted proteins | sample SiratroredBW_FD_76838 | JGI IMG/M metagenome (GOLD analysis project Ga0099825, IMG submission 76838) | Root nodule microbial communities of legume samples collected from California, USA - Siratro red BW | ecosystem: Host-associated > Plants > Roots > Nodule | place: USA: California | collected...
AAAAAAAAAAAAAAAAAAAAAAAAAAGAAGGAAAAGATGCGTTTGTCCAAAATAGTAAACAAAACACCAACAAGAATGCCAATACCCAAAAAGATTCCCACAAGACTAGGTCATCCATTATAATAATTCTGAAGTCACACGCATACATATATATTTCAGATATCAAATCAAGGTGTTTCCAAAAGTAGATAGAATTATGATTAAACCATATTTACAAAAATAAACGTCATCCATCACAACTGTCACACACTTTAAACAACTCAAATTCAACTTCCAAATCACCTAAAAACGGCTTTAACTTACCAACTATAGGTCTTATTTATAATTTTAACCTTAAATTTTATAAATGTTTCACACATTCTGTTCTCGTCGACACAAAATCTAACCTAACCTAAGAGCTGAAAAGGTAAAGTGCGTACCGGTTTGAACCTTGGTAACGGCGTTTCTGAAGATGCCGAAAATGGAATCGTCGGAATCGGAGAGGGGTTTGGGGGAAGGTACGGTTTTGGGAATCTGTGGCGGCGGAGGGGCGATCTTGGTGGTGGTAACGGGGTCATCGGAGGGTTTGGGTGTAGACGGCGGCGTCATGAAAACAGTGTAAGGACCGATTTTTCCGATGACCGGTGGCGGCGTAGATTCCGCGTTAATCGGCATTTTGGTCGGAGAGAGAGTGTGAAAGTGCTGTTAGAGTGAGAGTGTTGTGTTGTGTTGTGTGTGATATGTTGGATCTTTTGTCGTTCTATCTATTTGCTGTACTTCACAACTTCTTTCTTTTCCATTCTTTTCTATTCTTTTCTTTCTCCCAACTCTACATTTAATTTATTTTATTACTGTGTTGCATTAAAGCAATTAACTTTTTTATGATAAAGGGTTCATAAAGTGAAAATGTAATGCAAGAACTTCACTGGCAATTTCTCTGTGCTTTTCAATAATAAACCTTTTATGAGATGCTTCTTGGGTAAACTTTTTATGGGAATCTCTCCATAAATTTAATCTTACAAAACAATACCAACAAATAAAATAAAAATAAACAGTGCCACTGTAAAATTATAAATGATCTTACATGGGTAAGAATTAAATAGATTTCTTTTCAATTAAAGTAATTACCATACAAATAAAAGAATTCTGTTATAATTTATTTATCCTAAAAAGTTTCTACGATAAAATTGTTGTTGAATTATAAAATAAAGGTAAAAATATAAACATAAACATATGCATTTAATAATTTTTTTTGTTTAATTCATAGTTTTTTATTGTGAATAGATATTTGAATTTAAAAATACTTAAAAAGTAAAATTATAAAAAATTGTATACACAAAAGGGTGTCTCGTGTTTATTTATTGTTATAGATTAGCATAAACACATGTGTTTAAAAAGTGCTTGTGTGTCTCTTTTTTATAATGATAAAATATTAAAAAATATGATTTAGAAAAAAATATTATGATACTTATTCAAATAAAAATATGACTAAATTTATGTTAAAATAATAAAAATAACATAAAAATAAATAATAAAAAGTAGATAAAATAATATTGTAATGAAAATTTTCATCTATTTATTTTTCTTCTTTCATTGTCTTGTATTTCATCACATGTTCTAAACAATGCAGTAGAGAGGTTGTGATAATTGATAAAGAAAAAGTAAAAATTATGTTCATTTTTTGTTTAAAATTGTAAGAAAGGGCTATAATAGTATTTGAAACTTTTTAGTTATTATATAATTGAAAATGATTAAGTTATGTATAAAGATTTAATCCCATGGGTGGAAAGATAAAATTAATAATATAATATACACTACACTGATGATTACACAAATAATCCTTTTTAATAGTTATACATAAATCACGCATCAAATTTCAAACAAATCATAATTGTGGGTAACAGTGCGATTGCTATTTAACTTTAATACAGTGTTTTCAAGAACTAGAGAAATGGATTAACAAAACTTCCATTTTAAAATTGAAATGACAGAGAATGGTCCCCAAGAAGAAGAAAAAAAAAAAAAACGAAGACTTGTGTTTGAAAATGACCCATGATCTCTTATGAATTGTATCACTCATGGGATAAGTTTAATGCTTATAAGTATCTATATCAATTATTAAGCTTAATGCAGAAATTATCACTTAAATCATAATTAGAAGTAATTTTTAGTCACCTATTTTTTTTAAATCAAAGCCCTTCTGTTTTCACAATTCAACAAATTTTGTCCTATTATTTTACTTCCACTTTTAATTTTATGTCTAAATATTCAGTGTTTTGTAATAAACTTTAGATATGCAAAAAAAAAAAAAAAAAAGTTAAAAATATAAATATTAATTTAAAAATTATTTTTTTTAAAAAAATTTAAAAAAAAAAAAAAAAAAAAAAAAAAGTTACAAATCCAAAGATTAATGTAAAAATTGTTTTTTTTAAGAATGTGTAGATTAACTTGAAAATATAAATTTTAAATAATTTTATTTTAAGTAATTTTGGAATAAAATACTAATTTAAATATTTTGATCGCTGTATTCTGTAAAAAGAAAATAAAGAGAGAGAGAAAGAGAGAGATAGAGAATTTGGAGAATTTATGTAAAAAGAATTTTATCAAATCTTAATTTTAAAAATAAAGAACTAATTGACTGGAAATTTTAAAAGAAAGTATACTCAATGTGAATCTTGTACTTTTGGTGCAGTTTGGTATCAATCAAAATATACTACACATTCAATTGAACTTAGTTAGTACCTTTTTGAATGTTTGTTTTCTAATTAAAAATATATTTTTAAATATCTCTTAAAAAATATTACAAAGAGTTTGTTAGCTAATTCTGGAAAGAAAACATGTGTAGAAACTACACTGTCCACATGAGTATACTATACACAACTAGCCAAACCACAATCTAAATAAACAATATACAAATACTTTATGCACACACATACCTGTTCTCCAGTTCCATGTCTCTTTTATCACTGTATTAAAAAAATACTAAAATAGCAATAAGTATTTCCATCATATAATAATAATAATAATAATAATAATAATAATAATAATAATAATAAATAGGAATTAACGCCTTTTTACCATTAATATTCTGCTCAGGAAGAATAATTCTTGTTAATATGATTTTTATGTTGTTAATTAATCACAAATCATTGTTTATGTCATTTTCAAAAAATTTAAATGTTAAGAAATGTATCTGTGTTTTTGAATAATGATGTAAAGTTATTTTATACTCTAGTTTAAACAGTGGTGTATAGTCTCATTTTGGGCCTTGCCCCTTAATTTCTAGAGTGCTTCTTCGTAATATCTTTCTGCACCTCCATATCCTGAGTAAAAGACAGAAATATCCATATTTTATAATAAAATAGGATTTTGAGTTTAATATGAGTGCTGAATGTTTTGAAAATTTTGAAGAATATAGTTTGCGGCTGTTCAAGCGGTGGTCTAAGGCAGCTATTGAAAAGATGCTGGAGTTCAAGCGACACTCATGAGGCGGTTTTAGGCTCAGAATGGGTGGCGTGGCGGTGTCAATCTAGTCGTGAAAGAGATAAGACTATTTTAAAGTTTTTGAATTATACAATTCGATAGTTATTAAATTGTTTTATGAATTCTATAATCCGATAGAAAAATTACCTTTTAAATTATAAAATTTGTAAGTAAACAAAATTTATAATGATTTTTGGATTCTATAATTCAAAAATTTAAAGTTTTGGATAATTATTTTTAAATTGAAATGCGTATTTCCAATTTACAAACTTTAAGATTGAAAAGATGCTTTTATATATTGTACAATTTGAAAGTTTAATTTTAACAAAAATGACTTTTAAACTGTATAAAGGTTAAATAAATTTTATAATTTTTTTTAAAATATTTTATCTTCAGATTATAAAATCAAAAAATTATAAAACCAAAATTGCATCCTCACTCGCCTATCATCTATCCTACCCAATACAACAAATCAACTATAAAAATTAATACAAATCATATTACAAAACTTACCGTTACTTTAATTATAAATGGAGATTTATGTGAACATGAATCTGTAAAAGAAGACAACCACCAACTTGTTCTATTGAGGAAAGTTTTGCTGCTGCAAGAAGCATTCTAATTTTTACCCTTTTCTCGGTACTTCACCTTAGTGCTGATTCATTAAAAAAAATTATTCCTCTTGTTGTTCCTTTCCTTTCCTCTTTTCCCAGTTATTTGAATTTTTTTTAAAATTTATATTTTAATTTATACAATTCAAAATATATTATTTTAGATTCTGTAATTTAAGGTATATTTTTTTTATATTTTGGATTATATAATTCAGGATACAATTTTTTATATTATAAATTCTGAAATAAAAAATTTGTACTTCTAATTGTGAAATACAGAATATAAGAAGGTGAAAAAAAAATACAATTGAAAAGATAAGAAAATAAAAATGATAAAATAACAGTTTTACTTCCACTGTTAGAATGCAGAAAGAAAATATAGAAGTACATGAAGAAGCAGCCACTGAATAAAACAAAACTCGACCCAAAATAAAGCCCACCGTAAAGAAGAATGTAAAAAAAGTTGTAATTAGACAAAATACATAAATAAAAATACTGAAGAGTTATTTAGCCAGCTACAAATATTTAAAATATGATATAAAGAAAACAAAATATGCCGTGTTCACTTTAAAAATATGTCTCCTAGATACTCTAAAAAGAAAAAGAAAGCAAATAAAAATTGAGGAAGAAAATTTGTCTCCTAGCTTTCAATTATGCAAATAAATATGGATTTCCCTTACTCTGCCTAATAATTTAGGTGTAGTGTCACTTATCATGGTTCAATTTATTAATTTCTTATATAATATTTTTTGAATCATAAATATTTATTTAAAAATGGAATAAAAAAATCACATTCTCAAATAAGAATATAGAAAAACAAAAAAATTATCTAAAATAAAAAAAATAATGTTTTGTGGAAAAGAAAAATGAATTATCTTTTAAAAAGGAAAAAAAGTACTACATGCCATTATGTTTAAAACACTCAACTAAAAATAATTATTCTCGAACTGAATTATTATTATGTATAGTATAATATTTTTATATTTTCTTGAAAAGTTAACTGCTCTAAAATAAGAAAATTGATTTTAGAGAATAAAGTACAATGATGTTAATGATCAAAAAATCACAATAATGTTAATAATAAAAATATAAAATATAGTAAGAATATATCTTCAATTTATAAATACAAAATACTACACATTGTCTTGTTAAATTTTCTCTTCAGACCTCGTCAGAAAGATTTCTATTTTTGTTTAACAATTATTTGAAATGTGAAGATGATCCATTTATGTTTCTTGCTTTCCCCATTTCTATTGCCCAAAGGTGAAGCAAGAGTCAAGTTTTGAAACGTTTTCTTTGCATTATTGCGTGTTTTCTTACCTTATTATAAGGTCGTTTTCTCATTTATTATTTTTTGGGATTTTTGTTCTCTCTCTGCTCAATTATATATTCTTATGGATAGTGTAGTCAAAATAAGATATGACACTGGTCAGACTAAAGGAAAGAAACCCATGAAAAGCTAAATATAAAGAGGTTTCAGATTTGCTCAGAATTCTATTGCGTGCAACTTGTTCGATGCAATTACTCTTGGACGAAACAATTCAAGCTATTGCTTTCTTCGAGAATAGGAGGAATCTCCTTGCAACTTGCAATGTTGCGCTTGATGGTTACCGCAACTGAAATTGACGACAAAGCTTCCTAGTTTCTACTGTAACAGGTAACCTTTCCTTCATTTTCGAAAGGAGTTTTCTATGACTTGCACATCCATTCCTTTTATTTGATTTTCGTATTCAAAAATTTAAATCAATTATAATTTGTCCTTTTCTTAGTCTATAAAAGGTTCCCTATTGAATAAGGTTGTCATTTTTAAAGCAAGTTATTCACACCTAAGAAGAGTTTGGGAAGGTTACGGAATTGTATTTATTGATCAATGCAGTGCCATTTAGGATACAAACTATTTTCTACGCAAAAGGGTGTATGATCTTTTCTGAAGTTCATAAATAAAAATCTATAGTAGTTTTTTTATTTGAATTGTTATTAAAGCATATTTCTTAAATAATTGAAAAAACTTACTACTAAGTAATGGTCCTAATGTTATGGGAATGGAGCATAATTCTCTCAAAGTAAAAAGAGTGATACTCTCATATCTAAGATATGATCACTAAGTTATTAATAAATAATAAGTAGTAATTTAGTTGTAAAAGATTATTTAATATTTTAAAAAAAATATATGAATATTGAATAAGAGAATTAAGTCGAGTTGATAAGATTATAAATAATATTTTGTATATTATCTCAAATTATATCATATTTTTAGTATTTCAAAGACATATATTACATGTCTAATTATACTAGATGTCTACATCAATTAAAAGCATTACTTTAATTTGTTTGAAGTTAAACATGTTTTTGTTCAAGAAGTAGAACCAGCTTAACCTGACCATAATAATTGATTTAGAGTTCAAAGGTCCATGGTTTATATTAGTAGGTGCGAGCTATTGCATTATTTATTATAGTAATAAGATAAGGTAGGTGCATGAGGTTAAAACTAAAAGTGTAAGGAGTTAGTTGGGAAAGTTAGAAACTTAATGGCTTAGTAACTATTACACAGCTCAGTTTTAGCTATGTATTCAATTGTAGAACATGTATCTAAAAGGTGTTTAAGAACATAGAATTACATTCTCTCTGTGACTCTATCTCCTAATATCTTATAGATTTTAATAATTAGCATTTTAAAAAATAAAAAAGATGAAGTATACCAAATTAAGAGGCAAAGAGCAAAAGCAATTTGATTGTTGTGAGCACCCATATGGATAGACCCACACACAATCAAACAAAGTGACAACAAACAAAGTGACAACGCATGATGAGAGAATGACTTTGGGGCCACGTCCGAGGATAATAATTTCACTCTATACGTTTTTATTTTAGTTTATAGTTATAATTCATATAAGTTAATCAGATATTTTCATTGTAAGACCATCGATACATTACGTGAAAACGTTAAATATATTTTATTTAAATTATTTAACAAAAGTTGCTTTCTATATTTTATTATAATAATTTTTTATTTCAACTTTTCTATTATATTTGACAACATTAGGAGACACTACACTAATATAGCAATGTTTTTCTTTCCGTTACGTTATTTATTTCTTTTATATTTTTCTGATATTTTCTTAATTTTTTAAATGATAGAAACGATTGGTACTTAAATTATAAAATTGTTTAAAAAAAAAAGTTTAATTGTAGTTTTATAGTATAATTCGCTAACAAATCACTGTGTATATAATTTTAAATAACTATCACGAGAGTTGATAATTTTACCTTTTGTATTTTCCAATGTAAAGTAAACACTAACTAATAAAATTAAAGTAAGATTAAGTTTAATTAACTTTCAAATTTCTCATAAATTTTGAATTTGAATATTTTTAATTAATTTTTATTAAAGTATATGGAAAATTCAAAATTTTATATTTTTAAATGAATCTCTGACATTTAATTTTTCTCATAAATGAATAAAATGACTGTTACCTATTTTATTATCTTGTTTATTTATTCATACAGTTGATTATTCTTTGATATTAATAATAATATTATTTTATATTATTTACAACTTCATGTTTATCAACCTATGTAGATAAATAAATGAGATAATAATACAAGTCATATTATCCATTTAATAAAAATAATAATTAATAGGAGCGTAATTAAAAATATAAATTCAATTTTACATTAAAATTAAAATTTAATTAAATCCTGCAAATTATGATTCAGATGTAAGTTGATATATAGACATAACAAATCTAGACATCAAATCAAACACACGTTTTTTTGCATGTGACGTGAGAATGGTTCATTTTGATTTGGTTAGTCGGTTAGACTTGGAAAGGAAAGAAAAGGAAAGGAAGAATGTAATTGCAAACTTCAAATCCACATGGGATGCCACGTGGCATCCTCCGAGTGTGACGTGTACATGAGTAGAGAGCGCCTTATGAATATAAAAAATCTGTTTTGGGACTCTGCTCAAATTGCAGCTGCAAGGTGAGGAAGAAGAAGTGTGCAGTGTGAAGTGTTTGGTTAGTTTGGGTTGATGTAACTGAAAATCCACCGTTATTGAAGATATAGATGGATTCGGTGCTTCTCCGATCTCTGCCTAATGCTTCGTCTCTCACCACTGGTATTCATTTATCTATCTCTGTTTCTCTTCTTCTGTTTTCCGTCTTAGAAATCTAACACCACCATCTGTTGGTGGTGGCAGGTGCAGATTTCTGCCGGACTAGACATTGTGCCGCCATCTCCCACGCAAGTAAGTTTCATAATCAGATTCGCTGCCTCCTTTTTTTTTTCTCTCCAAATTATTATTATTATTATAATTATTATTGAAAACACCCGTGACTTCATAGTTTCTAAAAAAAAGGAAAAAAAAGAGGATATTAAATAAAACAGGGGAATACTCTTGAACTCTGGGTGTGAGCTCACTCAGTTCAAAAATTAGGTTTGGAAGTGAGTTATATGTTGTCATTGAGAAGTTAGCTTTTGGTGATAATAGTCTCAATCAGTTGAGAACCGTCTACGTATTGGTAGAGCAGTAACTAATTTTTTCCTTTTCGGTAAGTTTGGATATTGATTATGAAACTCTCCCTGTACATGTTTTTGATTTATTCCCAAAACAAGAAATTATTTGTATTTTATGTTATGCATGGTCACTGGTACTAACTCCAACATCTGGTGCTCTAGGTTCTTATGGGCCAAATGCTTCATGGAACAAAAGGAAAGTCCAAAATGAATATAATTGTTTGAGGAATCCAAGTTTGAACCATCGTTACAAAGGCATTGGGGGAGGGTATACGTTTCAAAAATATAGCATAAAATTTGTTGTGAAAGCCACCTCTGAGAAATCTTTTGGGTCTGAATCTCAAGCTTTTCATCCAAAAAGCGTTTTGGACTCTGTCAAAAATTCCTTGGATGCTTTCTACAGGTTTTCCAGGCCACACACAGTTATTGGCACAGTAAGTTCAAGCTTTTGGAAAATTGTTCTTGGAAACTATTTCTCGAATGCTTTAAAATACAATGAATTTGCTCTTCTCGATAATTCTAATATTCTGAAGGTTTTAAAATGGCTCACTTTCTATGTTTGGACAGGCATTAAGCATTATTTCTGTGTCTCTCCTTGCTGTTCAGAAAATATCTGACATATCTCCATTATTTTTTACTGGTGTGTTGGAGGTGAGACCCCAAATATGTTGTTTCCCTTTAAACAGCCGATTGCTAACTTAATCAATACTTTATGACTTCTTTTATATGTTTCAGGCTGTGGTTGCTGCCTTGTTTATGAATATTTATATAGTTGGTTTGAATCAGTTATCTGACGTTGAAATCGACAAGGTATGAAACTTATTAATAGAAATAAACAATTGACATAGATCATGATTTTTTTTTTCCAGTGTCTTCCAGGCTTCTCAATTTTTCTATAAAAGTAATGTATTTATTATATTGACAAAATTCATGTCTGGTTTATCTAAATTTGGATGGATATTCTGATACCTGCAGACTAAGTGCATACGAGAGTCTCTCTTCTCACATGCATAATTTGAGCATTTTATATAATCTTGACTATCGAAATCTGGTTTATACATTATTTTGTTAAGCTTTGAAATTTGAGCAGTTTATATAATCTTGACCATCGAAATCTGGTTTATGCATTATTTTGTTAAGCTTTGAATGTGGTTAAAAAATGCAACCTTTTACATCCTCAATATTTTCAGGAGAACTACCGTATGGATTGTATTCATGCTGTGTTTTTTTCCAGATAAACAAACCTTATCTTCCATTGGCATCAGGGGAATATTCCTTTGGAACTGGTGTTGCTATTGTTGCATCCTTTTCAATTCTGGTACCACATAGATTCGTCCCTTTTTTCAATGATATTTGTCAAGACAAGATGTATTGACAGGGTGGGAGGAGGCTTATTGTTTTATTCTTTTCTGCAGAGTTTCTGGCTTGGCTGGATAGTAGGTTCATGGCCATTATTTTGGGCTCTTTTCGTAAGTTTTGTGCTAGGGACTGCTTATTCAATCAATGTGAGTTAGTTTGGATTGCTTTTAATCTCCCTTTCTCCCCACATATTATGAAAAGCATAGTTAAGAGTTATGAAATTGGGTAGTCCTGAGATTGTATTTTAGCAATAGCAATTAATCAAATGGTAAATTAAGAGGACAGTAACTGTCCTGTCTGATATTGATTTTGCTCATAAAAAAATTAACTGCGTTTTTATTTGTAATTGAGTGCTGACAATATATTTACGAATTTTGTCGGTTTGAAAAACTTCAGGTGCCTCTATTGAGATGGAAGAGATTTGCGGTCCTAGCAGCTATGTGCATTCTTGCTGTTCGGGCTGTAATAGTTCAACTTGCTTTTTTCCTTCATATGCAGGTTATGTCCTGTAGCTAACTGTTAATTTTAAAGACTTCTTGTTTTGAATTAACATGCATTAGCTTTTGTGTAATTAACAGCAATAACTAATCTTTATCCCAATTTTTTATGTTTTGGTTTGTTTGGATTCATGATAAACTATTTTGACTGCCGTCAATATGAATTAATCCATCTTCACCATCTTGTCCTAGTGAGGCCTATATTCTCTAATTACCTTTCATAAGTATTAAACTAGGACAAAAGGAAAAAAATGAAAGGAATCAATGTATTTTCCCAACAATAGTGTTAGCAGCATGGTATCTGACTAGTATGTCATAACTTTCCTTACAACAAATCAATATCCCTAGGAAGTTTGATGTTTTTGGTTGCTAATTCTTGTAACAATGTCCAGACTCACGTGCTCAAGAGGTCACCTGTCTTTTCAAGACCACTGATTTTTGCTACTGCATTCATGAGCTTCTTCTCTGTAGTTATAGCACTGTTTAAGGTAAAGACCTTTTATTTCTTATGGAACGCGTTTGTTTTCACCGTCAAATCTTTTGTTCTCTGTGTCCTAAGTAAAATGTTGGATTTTTATACTTAGGATATACCTGACATTGAAGGGGATAAAGTATTTGGCATCCAATCTTTTTCAGTACGGTTAGGTCAGAAGCCGGTATGTTCTTCAAATATACCATCTTAGCAGAATTGGTTTTTCCCTCTTATATCCCTTGTTTGTTCCTAACTACTCTTTTGCAGGTATTCTGGACTTGTGTCTCCCTCCTTGAAATAGCTTACGGAGTCGCCCTCCTGGTGGGAGCTTCATCTCCCTTTCTTTGGAGCAAAATTGTCACGGTATTTTACTTAATAGCGATTACATTTATACACCTGCAGTTATAGGTGTGCTGGATCCTGCTTCCAATTAAACATTTATATCTTTCGTTCCAGGGTGAGGGGGATGAGTTGTGATTTTGATTTGTTAGACATCAATTTGGCATGAAGTTTATCTATATACTTGCCTTCCTTCTTTTGCAGTATTTTTATTGTATATTAGTTGTCTAATATCAACATTTGGAAAACTTGCTTCCCATCTCGTGCTGCATTTTTTTACTGCATGTTGGATAATTGACATTAACCTTGTGACCCGGATGTCACAGGATCAAATCTTGAAGTAGCCTCTCCACTTGTAGAAGGGGCGAGGCTATCTTCATCTACACTCACCAGGTCCCACTGGGTGGTAGTCTTGTGCCTTTTGGCAATTGTCTTCTGAATTACTCAACCGAGGTGCTCCTTCACGGTTGCAAATTCAGCATATAATGGAATAAGGAAATGTATCTTTAGGATAGCTGTGTATGTTATTGTTGCACACTTCAAATTTTTAATCTTGTTATTAGTGCCAAAGGTAAAAATTTATCTTTAAAGGAGACAGGCACACTTTCAGAAGCAATCTTAGGGTCTATTGTTGTTCAGAATGATACCAAGTGAATGTAAACTTTTTTACAATATTTGAATTTTACTCTGCTAATGTGTTAGGGTCTGGGACACGCTGTTTTGGCTTCAATTCTCTGGTATCAAGCCAAATCTGTAGATTTGAACAGCAAAGCTTCGATTACATCCTTCTATATGTTTATTTGGAAGGTAATTGCCAACCTTAAAGACTTCATCATAATGAGGTCCTTATTCAAAAGAAATAAGGAATAGCTATCTGATTACTTTTCCCGTTTTTAGAAATAATGGTTGTTTGATTTATATTATCTTCCAAATTCCAATTGAAATATATAACACCTGGGTACGTTACTACAGTGAAATTCTTTTCTGTCTAAATTGGTGAACATAGTCAAAAAATTGGTCGAATTTTATCTTCTGGTGAAAATGCTACTTTGTTCAAAGCACGTGACAATGGGGACATGAATGCCTGCTTATTTGTATATTTAATTTCAAATTGTTTACTAAATCTTCTATTGATGTCTTGTTTCTTATTGCAGCTATTTTACGCAGAGTACTTACTCATTCCTTTTGTTAGATGAGGATGCAGAGACATTGTTGTTGACTTCAGATTTTTTTTGTTAAAATGGGGCTACTTTCGACCCTGGCCAGCTTGGAGTGTCACTCCATTAGTTTTAAGTTTTCAATTGGTAATTAAAATGATTTTTCTGATGGAGTTTTCATCTTTGTTTACTGCTCTGCTTTCAGTGGTTTCTCAGATGATTTTTCTACCTGTTACTATTAGAGAATAAAAGAAAACTAAACCTTATGCGTTTCACACTTCTTGTCTATAAACATGATTCACTGGTATCCTAAAGTTTCGTAATGAAATCTGGTCAAAATTGTTTCTGTCGAAAATTATTCTTACTTTTTAAGGTTATGGCAATTTTATCAGAATTACCCACCTTGCTGATTAAAAAAAAAATCAGAATTTATTTTTAAGAGTTTTTTTTATTAAAATATAGTTTTTTTTTCAGTTATAGAACTTCTGAAAAATATTCAAATCATTCCAAATACTGAAAAAAGGGTTCTTTGTTATTTGAGATGAGAAGATATACAACTTGATTATTCATAATATTGACTTCAATTATGAGAATTATTATTTAATCAGTGATTTATTGACTTTTTAGTTTTGTAATAAGTTTAAACCTCGTGTGGAAAAGAAAATCCTTCCATAAGAAGATTTTAAAAATAAAACTAAATAAGAGAAATTATTGTTGACTTGAATTCAGTCTGAGTAGCACAAAACATTTTTTTTAAGATAACTATTATAAGTTATATTTAGAGGATAATGAAGGTTACATTACATTAAATAAATTAATAAGATAATTTTGTTTACTATTTATGAAGGAATTAAAAAGATAAATTAAAAAATATTTTCGAATAAAGAAAAATTTTTATGCTCTAATTGAATAATGCTTATTTTTTTAATTTAAAATAGTTATTGTAATTCATATTTAAAGGATAATAAATATCATATTTTAATAAGTAAGAATAAATTAATTAGAAAATTCTTTAAAAAATGATGAATAAATTATGAAAAAGTAATTTGAATTAAGATATATTATAACTACGTCTATTAATTCCACATGTTTGTTAAATTTTAAAAGTTAATTTCAAACTGAGATTGATCAAATCTAAGACCATGAAATTTGACATGGTACGTGAAGATTCAAAATTTAAAATTTGTTTTGGATTAAAATTAAGATTAGTTAAAATTGAAGATAATTTTTGACAAAAGTGGTGTCAAGAAAACTCTGCATCGTTCAAAGAGGGAAAAAAAAAAACAAATAACTTTTCATATAAGAGTGAGAATTTAGATTTATATTTAATTAGAAGGTATTATACAGGTAAAAAAGTTTGCCTTCACAACAAATTTTTACATCATACAGCATTTTTTGTTTTAACAAGTTATAAGTGTGAGTATAATCCTTGAATCTAGAGTGTTAGTTGACTAAAATTGTTTGTTCAAATTCTTCGTGCACCCCGTGGTTTCAGACCATGTGACACTTTCTCTTCATCTTTTCAGGAGCACCTCTTTCATAGAATCATATCCCCCTTCTATTCTCTTGCTTCGCTTTTTTTTTTTTTTTTCTTTTAAAAAAAAATACTTTTTTTTTTTTTTTAAAATATTTTTTTTTTTGTTTTTTTTTTTTTTTTTTTTTATTTTTTTTTTTTTTTTTTTTTCCCCCCTCTTTTTTTTTTTTTTTTTTTTTTTTTTTTTTTTTTTTTAAAAAAAAATACTTTTTTTTTTTTTGTAAAACATACTTTTTGATGTTTTCGCTTCTTTCTTGTTATATTATTGATTAGGTAATCTGAAAAGTTTCTATATTTAATAGTTTGGATTTTTTTAATTACATAATCCAAAATATATTATATTTTAAAAATATATTTTGATTTGTAAAATTTATAACTTATTGCTAGATTTAAGATTACTTTTTGAATTTACACAATCCAGAATATTAATTATCACAAATTTAATTTCTAGATTTTATAATAGGAAAAGTCTCTGAATTCCAAGTTCTAGAATTGAAAAATAATGTAAACAGAAAACTAATTAGAAAAAAAACCAATGAATAACCACCTACCACTGACCACCACGAACATACACTGGCACCACCGCCGAACCACCGCCAAAGAATGGAAACATAACAACCTTCACCACAAACTAACAACGTCAACACACATCCATACCTAAATTCATTTTGGTATTTTTAGAAATATAAGGGTGTAAAAAGAATTTGGCAAATTTTTGTAAAGTTATAATAAAAGCAATTTTTTTTTTGTAGAAGCCAGTTTCGGCCTTGCTCAAAATCCCTAACCTCTAAATGCATTTGGGCCTAATTCTGCCCCAGATTTTTGACAGCATCATTGAGTTCAAACAGACAAATAGTAATTTGTTTGGTAAAAATGGTTGGTATGTATAGACATAAAATAAAAGTTGGTGAAAGCAAAGTGATATTGGCATGCTCCATGATGCATAACTTCATAATTGGGATGAAGAAAGCTCTTGGTATGAGGTCCTACAAATCCAAATATGAATCAGAGTAATCAAGGAAAGGGTGGTTGAAAAAACATAAAAAATAAAAAATTGCGCATGCTTATCTTAACACAATACAAAGTAATTGGTCATCAAGTCAGTGGTCTCATTTCTCTTTTTTTCTCCTTAATTTCTAAGTTGTGAGGTTGGTGCAGTAATTTGCTTCCAACAATTCACAAATGACATAGGAGCCCCCACATGATTTTCATGAGGGGCAAAGAGTTTAAAAGGTGATTAAATTAGTCTTCTTCATTTTGGGTGTGGTAGGTGTTTGACCAAACATTGGAAATGTTAGCAAGAAGTTGGAAACTAAAAATTAATAAGGTCGTTAATTGAATAAGAATGTTTAAAAACATAAGTGTTGGACTAATTGAAATGTAATAGGGTATACTTAGTTAGTTGGTAATAATATCTTGATTGTTTATATATTTTAAATGCACGTGTTTTTGTATTTTAAATGACCAATCGTCGTAAATTTGGAAGAGTATTTGTTTAAGCTTATTTTATTCAATGACCCAATGTAAGAATGGACCAGACCAATTATGTCATAAACCAAGGAAAAGATACATGTAACTGATTTTTTTTTAAATATTTAATGAAATAAAGGTTAACATTTTTAGTTTTATTAAATGATTTTCCTTTATTTCACCGTGTAAAATGTGTGTTTGACCAAATATAAGTTAGTGTTAAAGTTTATTTTACTAAGACAGTAAAAGAAGTTAATTACTAGTTTGTAGTTTTTTTTTTAAATGATACTTCACATAGTCTTTGATATTATATCAGTTTTTTTATTTTTTTTTTCAATTTTATCATCATCAGCGTCGAATTAAAACTTCTTCTTTATCCATTTTTTTCTTTTTGTATTTGAAAAACCTTAACACCTCTCACTCTCATAAAAATATCAAATATAATTTTATAAGCAAAATTAAAAAGTAAATCTAATTTCTTAAAAAATAAAATTATTTTTTTAAAAATTTAAGTTACATAAATTAAATTTGATTTAAACATGGCGATTTGAATAAAAAGTATAAATATTTTATTGAAATAATATTGATTTATAATAATAATTATTTTTAAAAAACTGATCTGCCCATAAACCTACCCTAATGATCGAGCTCAAATAAACTACAGTAATCAAATTAAATTTGGTTAGAATCAATAGATTACTATTATTATTTTTCAATCTAACCTAACTCATTTCATTAACCATCGTTAGACTAGGTTTATTTGGTCAATTCTAGTGAGCGTTGCCCTTGAAATGGAAAAAACAAAAAAAAAATGGCTCTCATTGTAAGTGAATTGAGTTTAACCAATAATCGTATACCATTTGCTGCATTACCACAATAATTCCTAAGCTTCAAAATCTTGTGCACACGATAATCTATATAATAATATCGATACCTAACTGTGTTTCAATCGATTGATCACATGAGTTGGCAACAATTTTTTGCATTCCCACTTTCAAATTGAGAGGCCCATTTGAAGAAAGAACAAGGTGGGGGCTAAGGCAGTGTAACATCTAACATGGCATGGCACTAAAGGACAAAAAATAAAATAGGTCACCTGAAAAAGTGTATGCTATGAGCATCTTCCTTTCCCAAAAGTAGAAAACCAATCTATTAACTACTTCATTTCATTTTCATTAATTTATTTCATTGTAAACAATTTATGAACATTCTTTCTCACATTCCTAGTTCAACATTTTAAATGTAAATTTATATATTTATAATTAATATGATAATTGTTTCGCAACAGATAATAAATATAATATATTATTAAAAAATTAAATGAAAAGAATGAAATCTCAAAAATAATAAAACATCAGTGAGATTTATATAAAAAATTATTATTATTTTTCAAAAAAAATCTTTAGTTAATGGTTTTTTTCACATTAGTATATCACTAAAAGATTTTTAATTATATCATTTTTCATATACTTAATAAGACACACTTGTCAGAAACATTTTTAATATAGGATCAAACTGAAAAATTTAATTATGAAGTATTATAAAAATTTTAAACCCAAAGAAATATGAGTTAGACTCATATAAATAGTCGAGGTCATTTTTAATCTAAAACTTTAAGAAAATAAATAAATTTGTAGATATTTTTTTCTTATATGTTATTTAATTTATTAGTGTGTAAATAATATGAAAATTAGACCCTTGTTATAATTATCATATAAAGAATAAAAAATAAATTTTAAATTTAATTTTATATAAAATGTTTCTAAAGTGTAATTTTATAGAATTTTTAACCTTATTAATATAATATATAAGGTATAATTTAATGTCCAATGTGAAATCTTCCAAAATGAAAAGTGGGTAGTGAAATCACTCCAAAAGAAATATCAAGGCAGACAGAAATGAGTGTGCGTACACAATCAGATAAAATTGCTAGTGGATATGCTTTGCTCTTTAGAGGCAATAACTCTCTTTTCTTTGCCTTTTCTTCATTTTTTTATGTGATGCTTGGTAAGTTAGGTTTACAATGGTAAAGACAAATGATTAGGTCCAAGAAAGGTACAAAAATAGAAAGAAAGTACATTAGCAGGAGGAGCATCATAACTTAAGAGTTAAGAGCACACTTATGGATGTGACAAGAAAATAAAACACAACATTTGGTCTTGTTATTCAGAAGAGGAGCAACCCATGTGTGGCCTCTGGCGTACCCAACGGCTAATTTGGAGTAATTTTAAGGGACACTCAAAGGACACTTACCTTTCATTGGTAAAATGGTCATTAAGATGGGAACGCATGATTGGACTTCAACCCAGAAAATTATGCCCTTTGCTCACCACAAAAAAGGAGGAAAAAAGTGCACATAAACCGTACTATAGTTACCAAGAAAAATAGTCCCTCATACTTGTACGGATTTCAAAGGAACTTTCAAACTATTTTTTAGTTATTATTTTCATGCCCATTAAATAATTTGTTTTTTTCAAAGAGCGAGGTAATCTATGTTCCATTACTGATAAAAATATTAGTAATTATTTTGACAAAAAAAAAATTCTTTAATTGAGAAGTCACTGATGCTGCAATAAGCGCACCTCTTACACTCCCCGCATATTTATTTTTAAGAACATATTTCGAGATAAAAAAAAGTCGGTGGTGAGAACTGAGTATGAAATCGACTTTAATATGAACAGTCAACTCAAGTTGTAAAAACAAGTTGGATGGGTTTGAAAAAATTTGAACCTAAATTAAATTCGGTCAATTTTTTTCTTTGGTTCATTTAGTTCCCGAGCCAATTTATTTTTAAAATTAATAATTATATTTTTTAAATTTAAAATAATATTAATTTATTAAAACATAAACATATATTACAATGTATATATCAAATTACTGTATTTAAAAGTTACGCATAATTTTATTAATTAGACTTAAATTTTAAAAACAAATTCCATTTTAAAATCTTTTGGACTTAGAATTATTTTAAATCTCCAAAATGGGTTGTATAGTTGACATAGGAGTCAATTAAGCCTTAAATTCATAATCTTCATGTGACAATTTTTTGCTTAGCCTGAGACTAGATCAAGCCTAATTAGACAACATGACACCCTCAATTCTTATTATTCTTATAAAACTATTTATATTTTACTTTTCAAAATTATATTTTTTATATATAGAAATTGACTCGTAGTAAATTTCTTGTGATGAATGGGATCTCTCCACGCATGCTTACAGATTAGTATGTATATTGCACTGTTTACATGCAATCGTAGCATTATTTCATGCGCCAGTCTCGGAGATTTAGCAAGACTCAATTTGTCTTTCACCAACCTACCAAAAAATCTTTCTGCTACAGTGTTACTACTTCCTAGAAGCTTATTTTCAAACGTGCTTTTGGCTATATCTGAACGTCAAATTAATAGGGTTCCAAATAAGGTTCAAGAATAAGCTTCTACACAAGCACTTTCCAAACATACATGCATGCATAGCTGACCAAAACAATAAAGCTTCAGTCTCACAGAATCATTACCAAAGCATGTGTATATTTTTCTATGATTACTTTACTGTAATTTGTCACACTTGCTTAGCTTCAGCCATGTTGGAACATGTGGAACAGAATCGAATTATCTTTGCCTTGTGTGCCAAGAGGAATATAGTTTTATGTTTTTTTTTTTTTTGTTTGTGGTGTATTTATAGCTTTATTTTGTTTTCTATATAGTGATATTCTTTAAGAGAAAATTTTACATGAGATTTTATGTATATTTTTCTTATTCTTAAGTTTCAGCCACGATATATTAACTACATCAAGTAATTTATATTTTTTAAAAATCTCTTCTAAAACTTATCTAACCATACCTTAAATTATTAATACAGTCTCATAAAATAATCTATTATCGGATGATTCAATTATTATTATAAATTGTCTCAAATTAATATAACATAGGTTGACGCCCAATATTGTACTTCAATTTCAATAATTCAATGAAAACGCTAAAGTCGTCTGTACAAAACAATTCTAAAGAGATTCACCAAATATTATAACATTATAATTTTATAAAGCTAATTGAAATCCTTTTATTGTGGTCACAATTAGGTTGAGTTTATCTTTTTGACTAGTAAACCTTAAAGACTTAAAATAAGAGTAAATGTTAAGTTAAAGTTTTAGGAATGGGTTGGTGAATGATTAATACAAATTATTATTATTTTTTTCAAAATGTGAACATTTGCACATTGACGGTGAGAAGACCAATACCAAAAACAATTTGTACGAAGGTGAAGCTAGCAATTTGCTAAATCACTAACAAAACTCCATAAATAAGAATCTTTTATCTTTGTAGAAATTGCTGCAATATTTGCAAACGACTGCATTGCTGCAATATTTGCAAACGACTGCATTAGACTTTCGTTATGAAAATTCCTCTTACGAACAAAATTGGATAACTGTAATTGCTCCTTTGATTGATAACAACCACACTTTGAAGGGAAATTTTTTCTTTCATTTTTTTAAAGAAATATATTATAAGACAAATGTTAATCGGTCCTCTTAAAAAAAATAAAAAAATAAAGTCTCTTGTTATATAATGCAAAAAAAGAAATACAATTATTTGTCAATATTTGTGACGGTCAACAAATATCTGCCACAAGTTTACCCTGTATTTCTTTCTTGTTCCAGAAGTGGAGGTTTAAACTATACTTTTATGTTATCCTAAGGTGTATTTTAGATGATTTTTTTATAAGATAAAATTAACTTATAAATGAATAAAATATATAAGAAAACCCATACATATTTATTTATTCATAAACTATTTTTTTATGTTTTCATCGTTTGTTCCAAAAGTGGATTTCAATTTAGTGCTATTTCTCTGTTGGTATGTACCTGTCTTCTAACTAAGGTTTTCACACTGAAATTTTAGTAAACAAAGATTTGGAAGGAGAAAGATGATTTAAGATATTTATGTTCTGTTCTAGATATTCAAAAGACTAATTAAACGTGTCATTTACGATAAGTAGCTCTCGTTTCTCACATAAATTATACATAGACAACATAGTCAAACAACATCCTAAAATTCAATTCATAGCTACACGAGATAACAATAACCTTGTAAATAACATGTTGCAGAAATAAAATAAATAAATAAATATATCCAATTCAACATAGTGGAATTCATTTCTGAATAAAGTTCAATAAAACAAAATTATGTTATAGTGTACAATATGAAAAAGCCTATATACATAGCACTCACAACACAAAAAAAAATAGTAAATTATTGAAAATAAAATTATAACATACGAAAGTGTAAGTAAAATTAACAGTTAAAATTTATAATTCATGTACAAATATTAACATATCAAATTCATATATTAACTATCCAAATTTAATTCCATTTAATGTTAATATCAACAAATTTTATAGACCACACATAGATCTGTGGATAAGATATTCAAGGGATATCTTTCAAAAAAACTAGTATTAAGTAGTTATACTAAGACTTATATTAGAGCGAATCTAAGAAAAAGAATCAAAATAAGTTTAAATATCCAATACCGAATGTTTATCAATAATCCCAGTGTGTATGAACTCTCTCATCAATTTCTCACTATCTGATATCATAGTGTATGTGATTTAGATTATTAGTGAAACTTTAGGATTTTTCTTAAAATATAGATATCAATACTTAATACACAATCAAGCCATAACTCATATATTATATCAAATGTATGATATCAATTTTATACTCACTCCATTATCACATCAATAAAAATGATTCAGAAATTCTACAACATTCAAGAACCTTTTCAACATCAAAAACAACATTTAAATATCAATCCATATCAAAAATCTAATATCTCTACATTTTTCAAATAATATAAAATTATTCAATTTTCATCAATCATTCAATTCACAATAAAGAACTTTTCTAACATTAAAACAAATAATGAAATAACCAAATAGTCTTTTGAACATGTTCACATAACAAATGATCAAACAATTTCATCAAATAGCATTTCAAAAGAAAGTGAAACTTAAGACAAAGTCTTCTAACCTAGAGTACTATGAAAATATTAAAATGAGATTTCCTTACCTAAAATGCTCAATCTCAAGGCATTCCAAAGTCAAGTAGTGATATAACTCTAAAATTTAGGGATCTAGAACAAATTATCCAAACAAACCAAAATTCAATAGATAATAGAATAAGTTAAGATGATCACTTTTCTCTATTGATCCCTCAAATTGATGACCAAAATTAAGAAAAAACATAGAATAAAGGAAAAACATTTATGTTTGAACATACCATCAGTTCTTTCTCTTAGATTCGTTAGTAATATAAGTCTTGATTATTTGATTAGATATTAGTGTCTAATAAAGCTTACTTAATACTAGTCTTCCAATAAACGTTTGTTGAATATCTTTATGTATAATCTATATGATTTGGTGATATTGTTATCGGAATGAAATTGAAATTTGATAGCTGAGATATTTATGTATAATCTATATGATTTGGTGATATTGTTATTGGAATGAAATTGAAATTTGATAGCTGAGATATGAACTTTGTATGTTAATATTTATACATCAATTATAAATTTCAATTGTTCCTTTTACCTATACTTTCATATATTAAAATTTTATTTTTATTAGTTTATCATTATTTTTCTTATTATACAGTAAACTACTGTGTACATAAATAGATAAGGATGTAGGTGATGAAATTTCTTAACAAACCTAGACATTTACTTTGAATTTCATTTTATGAATATATTTTATATATATGTATACTGTATGTATGTATAATCAATATATGAATTATTATATAACTGTTATAGACCCTCTTAGATCCACCACCTAATAGTATATTTTGGAGTGTTATAAATAATTTCATTAAACAATAAATCTTTATGTGTTAAAGTGCATATGCTGTATAACAAAAAAAAAAAAAATACCTATAATATTTTAACAGTTATTTTTCATATTTTACTACTGGAACGTATTACTTATCATTATAAACAATAATCAGTATTGTTTTTAATATTAAGTGCACAAAATTTATTTAATACCCTATTTTTGTATGTAGCCATATTGATGCAAATTATTTATTATTTGAAACGATAGCATTTATTTCATAAATAAATTAGTATATAAGTTTTGAACTTAAAAAAGATAAATAACTGTTGTTTAATATCTAAATCATGTTATGTTTATAATATATTTCTATTTATAATATATTTATGGCATGTTTAGTAAGGTTAACAATTAGACTAATAGTTTATAAGTTAGTTTAACTAACATAATAATATTTAACAAGTATTGTAAAGTAATTTTTTAACCTTAAGTTATAAGTCACTCTAATTAATTTGTAACACATAATAGATAAGGTATTTGCAAGGTATAAGCAGCGCAATTCTTACTAAGTAGTTCTATAATAATGAGTTAGATTTAAACTCAATTATTAATATCATATCATAATTTATTTTAATAAAATTTGTTTGACCACCTTACTATATGATCATAGTCCCATATAAATATATTATAATTTCACATTAATTATAGATAATACCAAGTTATAGTATATAAATGGAATTTATAGTATATAAATAAGATAATTACATTTTGCAAGTCTACTTTGTGAGAATAAATTATATTTAAATCCTCTTCTAACATAATGTCTGAATCACTGAAGACCAACTAAACAGGATAAGATTTTTTCACTCCATTCTTAATCTAGACATATTATTAATATGGTTGACAATTTGTCTTTGTCTTTTAGACTTTGTTTGGATCTGAGATAGTGGATTTGAAGTGATCTAAGATTAAAGTCTGTAAAAAGTTGAGTTGTTTGGAATAAAAGGAAGATAATGAAAAATTAAGAGAAAGTTTATGACAGTTTGTGCGTGATGTGATGATAAAAATATTTAATTGATAAATTTGTAAGTAATATTATAAATTAATTTTAATTAAATAATAAATTACAATATTATTATTATTATTATTTTCTAAATTTATTATTATCATTTTTATTTATTAATATTTTATTCTTTATTTTATATATTTATTATTATTTTATAATAATAATTAATATTTTATTATTTTTAATATATTATATTATTAATCATATTTATTTATGATAATAATATAAAAATAAATTAACAATAAGAATGAATTATAAAAAAAATATAATATTATTTTAATAAACTTTATCGGCAAATATTCACAAAATTGCAAAAAAATACAACCGTTTTATTTTATCTCGGTGTTTTCAATTTTTGTTTTTTATATATAATTTTATTTCTTAATTCTTTTAACTTTTTTTTTTATAACTATAGTTCAAATCAAACATACTCTTGGCGTCACTTTGTTTCAACAGATTTACTGTTCACGGTGGGTGTCACACCTGTTTTATTTTATCCGGTGATTTGCAAAGAAATGACAAGACGGATTTAAGAGTGAATGTGTAAAGTTTCCTCGCTAAAGTAAAGAAAAAGATAAGGAAAATCAGGTAAACATACTGCAGTTTCATTTTCACCCTTCTCTTCACACATGCAGGGAGGGTGTTCCGTGTCAAGCAAAGGAGGAAGAACCTCAAGATAAAATAATTGATGTCGAAAAATATGTAATTGATTATACCTTCAAATTTTCATACATAATCAATTATCATAATTTTATAATCGATATATATCAAATTTTTTATAAATATACGTAATACATAATCGATTATATATGTTTTTATAGTTTATGTTTATACAATATTTATAATTACAAATGTTTAATATTATAGTATGATGAAAGTGTAGTTTAAATGGTAGCTTGTCTCCTTTGAAACTATGTTTCATTCTTCTATTTTCAAATTTTTTTTCTCATTCATGTTATAATAAAATAAATATATTATATAATATAACATAATTATAATTATTAATATTATTAAAATAATAATAAATTTAATATAATTATAAAATAATCATATTAAATTCCTATCAGTTAAGAAATAATAATTTGTAAATCACACCTAACAAATTAATTATATTTTATATTCAATTATTTTTAATTATAGAATAAATTTGTAATTTTACAATTTTATGTATTAAAAAAATTAAAACATCAATCAAATCTATCACATCTCTCATAAACTTTCAAATTTCATATTTTTTTCTTAATTTAAACAACTCAATCTTTCTTCCACTTTCATATCAAATTTACTTTAATTCATCGTCTCTTAATTCATTTCTCAACGAACCAAAAATAAATCAAATATAAAAAATATATATCTACGTTCCAACTAAATAAGTGAAGAATGTGATTAGAATCATAAAAATCTACTTATCACAATCAAATGAAAAAAATAAATAATGAAATTAAAAAATTATTTAATGAATACATGTCTTGAATGTAAAGAAAAATGTGACAATAGTAAGACTTATATTTTTAAATTTTATTGTTATACTTATATGTATTTATTTCTATAATATGTTGATAAAATTAACTTTTTAATTCATAAAAAATATAATTTACATTTATAATTTAACTATGTGCTCACTGCAATTTATGCTATAAACTATAATTTTTATAAATTATTTAGAATTGTAACTCTGAATAAATTAAAGTAGCTATTGAACTTTTATGAATTATCTTTATATATATATAGAGAGAGAGAGAAAGGAAGTAGAGAAAAATAGGCACACATTTGCACTAAATATTATTTATTCCATCATAAGATAGAAACAAAATATAAATTAATTTAACAACATATAAGAGACCTAGATTAATATTTTTCTTTTTTAATTATTACTTTTTATATAAGAAGGCATTTCATTTATAGCCAACTACCAAAACAAATGAAAAATCTTATTTATATATCACTTTTACCAATGAAATTTTTGATGTGATTTGTTTGGGCAATGTGATGAAATGACGAGAGCATGTGATAGGCTTTCGTTCATCTGAATATGCATCTTGAACATAGAGAATACCACCGTCACCGATAATTGCAGGAGATGAAGATTGGAAGAAACAACGGCAGAGATGTTACGTGGCAAGACAAGTTGAAATCACATGATATCACGTCACATGATAGACGTGAGTTTGCGGGTATTGGATCAGTTAGTGGAGTTGACCTAATTTAGTATGAATGAAAAATTGTGAATAGTTATCATATGTGGAGCATACACTCATTACTATACATTGAAACTCTGAATAGTTACAGACAAAAGTAAAGACTCTCATATAAGGGAACCAATAAAATCAATGAGATTCATTTTCCGATAAATAAAATTTACGAGCAACAACTTTTACCGGTGATACCAATTATTTATTTATTTATTATTTTTAAATAATAACTATTTTTCTTTTTTAAAGAAACATGTACATGCATATATGTTTAATTTTTCCTATATAATAAAAATAAAAATTAATTATTATAATAATTATTAAAATAAAAAATATTATAAAAGTTAATATTAAAATTATGAAAAAGAATTATAAAAAAAATTATAAATAAAAAAGAGAAAAGTAAAAAAAAAATTGTACGTAGAAGAACAATTACAAAACCTAAAGAATAAAGAATAAAATTATAAGACTTTATGTAATTGAAAAAGCTGTTATGAAGAGAAAGTATAAATAATTATATTTTATAACATTCTCATTTTAATTCTAACTAATGCCATATTTTTAATGAAATTATTATTATTATATATGTTTTTTATTTTACAATAATAACTTAAAAAAATCATATTAATATAATCTAATGTAGTTAATTTATTTTCTTAATATTTATATATTTAATTCTTTTGTTATAAATAAAGTAAATGAAATTATATTAATCCTTTAGTTAATTTAGTTAATGAATTATTTAGTTAATTTAATATTTCTTCCAAATATTGTAAAAAATGAAAAATATTTCTTCTAAATATGTAAAAAAAGAAAAAAGTTATTTAATTAATTTCAACATGACTTGTACTGATAAGTGAATATAACATTTTTAATATTTGATAATAGTTTGTATTTGAATAATTATAAATAAATAAAATAATCAAATTTATTAATAAAAAATATTAACTATTGAAAAATTATTTAAACTTTGATTTTATAGATTTATGAATTTTTATTTTTTAAAAAAATATTTTTTTAAACTTATGTTATGTATGTAATTTATTTGAATTTGTTTTTTAAAAAGATAAATTTTATTTAAACTTATGTTATGTAGTGTAATGTATTTGAATTTGTTTTAGAAAAGATAAATTTTATTTGTATTAATATTTTATGATAAAATTTTGTTTTGATTGTATTTTAAAATCAATTTTTTTACTTGAGTTTATATTGTACAAAAATATCCTTTAATTCAATTTAATCTTTCAAAATTATTGTAACATCCCAAAATTAACATGTATAAACTAAGCATTCTACTAATCGTAATTAAGATTTTTCAACATATATTAATCCTTTAAAAACTAAAGTATTACAAAATTCTATCTCAGAATTCTATTAAAATATAATTACAAAGCATTTCCAAACTGTATTTTTTTTTTCAAATATAACCTATGCCTAATAGCACCACTCATCCCAAGTGATCCTCCACAAATTCATCTGCAATACCATATGCTTCCGTGTCAAAAATAGGATCATTGCAAATAGATATCAAAACTCAAGCATAAGAAAGAAAAGGGTAAGCAAACCAATTTTAAGTAATCCAAAGTCATTCAATCAAATGCAAGATTTAACACAACACAAAATCTTTGGATCATCCATCTCAATCAATTTAATACATCATTACATTAACAAGACACTGACACACTACAGACTTAACTCTACTTCCCAAAGACTCGTGCATTGAATAGATCCCGAGATATGCACCTGACACACATATCCAAACTGTGAATCATTAATCAATCATGTATGACAGGGTTAGTCCCCCTGAGACTTTCCTGACCAGCTATATTTCAAGCTGCAATCACCCAGTTCAGACCTTCTTCGACTCTCACGACCTAGTAATAATCATCTATTTGATTCATACTACTAGTAGAGTTAGGATATCAATTGATCACCCGATCTTTAGACAATGTACTTCCTAACTAACCCAGACATGAGTGTTTTCTTTTCGGAAAACACTATGCCTAGGTCTTGACCAACTTCATCCATACTCTATCAATATGACATCATAACATAGATCTCTAATAATGCATTCATTCACTTTTCAATCTCAATCTCAATCTAAAAAATGAAAGAAATCACTAAATCATCAATACAATTCAATTTGAATTATCAATTAATCTATCTTATTAAATCCTTGCATTGCATTAAAAAAAACTAAACAATCAAAACAAAAAGCCTTAAATTTTTTTTTTGGGTTTAGCCTGGGAGAAAATCTAGCTTGAGTGAAAATTATCTCGCTTGAACGAAAATTATCTCGCTTGAGTGAAAATTATGTCGCTTGGACGAAAATACTCTAGAGAGCACACTTGTTCCAGGGCCATTTTCGCCTGAGCAACATTATCCTCGCCTAAGCGAAGTTGCCATCTCGCTTGGACGAAGAACTTCTTGCATGGGCAAAAACAGTCCAGAGAGCATACTTGCTCCTCAAAATCATTCTCGCCTGGGTGAGATGCTGTCGCTTGGGCGAAATATGCAGAAAACAACAACTTCTACTGCCTCAAAGCTAACATGCATGCTCATATGATCAAAATAATAAGAATCAACACGCTTATACAATAAATGGTCTACCCTAGCACAAAATACCAATTCAACATATCAACATCCCATTAAGTTCACACAACTATCTCATACATGCAACATTCAATTCCACATTAATCCAATATTTCAGACCTACAGGAAACTTTACCTCATACAAATTGTACAACTACTACAATCATTAACTTCTCCATTCAAAATTTAAATTTGTAACCAAACAAGCACAAATTTCAGGTTAGCTTCCCTTACCTGAATTGCAGTTGAAATTCTTTCTAACAGTCCCAATAGCCTAAGGTCATCCGAAACTCGAATCTGCATCAAAGGACCTCTGATCAATGATCAGACTAAACACTAGGAAACTGAGCTCACAAAGGCACCATCTAATGACTCAGAGGCCACATGCAAGCTCAGTAAACAGAGGAAAGCGAAAACCTAAATCAGGCTATAAGGAAAGGGGCAGAAAATAAACTTACTCTATTGGAGATTCTAATTGGGTAGACTTGCTCTGATCTTCGCCACGAGTCCAATGGTGGACTCCATTCGAGAAATTGATGAAAGACAGACGTCTTAGAGAGAAGTTAGAGAAAAAAAGGAAAGTTAAAGGTTTTACAGAGATGGTGGCTTAAGTGGGAATGAGACTTGATTACTAATTTTTCCTATAAATACGTCTTTTCAGTTTTTTCAGTTTAATAATATAATAATCAGATGTTCATTCCACTTTTATCACTTCTACTCAGATTTTCTAAGTTGTTACAATTTTCAATCTCTAATTTATTTTACAAAATGTGTTTTTCTTAAAAAAAAGTTTATTTAGAATTCTGATTATTAAAATAATAACAAAATAAGGGATTAAACTTAATACAAAGAAATATATACATTTTAATATGTTTTTTATTTTTTTATAAATATATATATATATATA
>Ga0099825_1001624_pt1 | contig 29000 bp, 14 predicted proteins | sample SiratroredBW_FD_76838 | JGI IMG/M metagenome (GOLD analysis project Ga0099825, IMG submission 76838) | Root nodule microbial communities of legume samples collected from California, USA - Siratro red BW | ecosystem: Host-associated > Plants > Roots > Nodule | place: USA: California | collected...
GTGTGATACTATTGAAGTGATTGTGAATCTTTGGTATTGATCATCTTTATATTGTTTCTGCTAAACTGCTGTGTTTGATATAGTTGCATTGGACTTGACATTCTTGGTTGATATTGTTTTTGACACATCTCAGTTACATAAACTTGCAAATTGAGTATTAGTATTTCTCTTTGTATTTTATCTTGTGTGCAATTTGGTGTGATTGAATCTGTGTGATATATTACTTTGAAATTGTGTGATTTAATTTGCTTCATATTGTCTTTGCTGGATGATATTGTTTAGAATCATTTCTGCTGCATAAAATTCAACTGGTGTGTGTGTTGTTTGAAATTTTCTCTCTGCTAGCAAAATAAATCGATTCATTCGTGCCTGAAATAGATTTATTTCACCACTACACCTTAAATCTTTTATCATTGAGATTCAAAAAAGGTTTTATATTCACTTAAATTGTTTTCAGTGTTTAAAATTGGAAAAATCTTTTAAAGTTCAATTCACCCCCCTCTTGAACTCAGCCAAATATATTTTCATATATTATATCACTTTCCTTGATCTTCCTTTGTTGTCTATGAATTATAACTAAATAAATAGATGGATGTTCCTAACTATCCTCACGTCTTCTGCGAAGATGTCAGCTTACTTTTCAAGAAATGGTTAGAGTACTAACATGGTAGAAAATTCGACTGACTTTAGAAGGATTGCTCACTCTATCTTAACCTTCACTCAAAGTTTTTATATTCCGCTGATTTTAGACGGACCAGTAGTTGTAACCTTCTTCTTGCCTCCAATAACCTATAATAATCCTTTGATTAATCTTTTCTTTCCTATGATATGATGTAAATTAGTGTAAGAAAGAACTTCATCTAATATGAAGAATAGACATGGGTTTTTAGTAATTAGATGCTCTTATAACATAAAGTCGATGTAAAAATAGTTATGTAAATATGTTTCTTAATGGAAGTTTTTGTCCTTCAAAACTTATTCAAATTATGCAGAAAAAGTAAATTATCATTTATACTCGAATTGTCATCCATTTTAGTAGACGATAACCTTTTATGCTTAAAGCAGTCTATTAGACGAATACCAATACTCCTGATTACTAATTTTAATTGAGACTCTTAGTTTATTATAAAGCTTAATACTAAGTTCTCGTGTATGTAGACGAAGATGAATAAATATTTTCATTATTTCCTTATAGTGGATGATTATCTATTAAATTAATGAAACTATTACACGAACGTGTATAAGTCTAGCAATTGATTTTTTGGTTCATTACTTAATACCAGCTCTTAGTGTTATTTCAATGAATGAATTTTCATAATCCATCTGAATTGTCGAAAAAGAATCTTCAATTCCATTCACGTTGTTTTCTCAAAAGATTTTCTATACATCATGAAATTCAACTAATTAATCATTTTAAGAAACAATTTGATATGAGATGAAAGTATTTTTGTTCAAGATTACATAGTCCCTTCAACATAGACGATATATGTTTAATCGTCTAATGTATGAATTTTGAATGGAAATTTTTTTTATACACGTTTTATTTTCTCTCATTGAAAGGTTATTTCAAAAGTGTAAATAATTTAAATATATAAAAAAGGACGTCAGACAACGCTAATGACGATAGGTTGCAAGCTATTCAAGAACAAATTGTCATTTTACACAAGGAGCAGACAACACATCGATCCCAACCAAGTTTACCTAAGCAGAACCTTCACACCAAGCAGAACGAGTAGGCTGTTGACTCTAACCCTATTGAAATCTGCCAACCAATGTATGGGAGACACCGAGTTCTTGTGCAGTCATGCACATGACAAACTCAAGCCGAACCACTTTCAGAGGCAACCGAAGACTACAATTAAACTTCAAACTTTTCCAAGTTTCTAAAGAGAAATAAAAAGGATCCTCACTTCTAAGGATGGTTCCTTAGTAGTGAACCTAGGAGAAGATTACTCTCAAATTCTTAGTTACTTTGAAGAAGAGAAGACGAACTTTTAACAAATTAATTCTCATTTCAATTTTCAAAGTGAGTACAAGAGTGAGGTGTAGGCTTTTATTTATAGGCTTGGAAACTCCTAACACTCATTAGTCTAGGGAATGTGGGACTAAAATATACAAAGTGTAACTGCACATGTAATTCCTACACATATACATGTCCCAAGTCCTATATTGCTCAAATCTTACATTTTACATGTGTTTATAAGTTTCAAAGCTCCCTTGATGTGTGTATAGTCATGTAGGGTTGTGGTATGTTGTGTTTGAATCTATTTTGACCTCCTCAATTAAAGTTTTGACTTTCCTAATGAGGAGGGTTGCACCTTAGAACTTAAATCTCCAATTAGGCCTAAAACTTAGCCCATCTAAGCTTCTATTTTTATTTTTATTTTTTTGTATACAAAGGAAATGTTACTCCTATACAAAAGATTCTACCCTCCATAAAGGAAGAGTCTTTTGAAGCCCATCTTCCTCCTCCATTCTTCTTACCATGACCCTTGTGAGTGACTTATGTGTGGTCCTCCATCAGGTTCTCCTTCTTGAAAAAAAGTTGTTCTCAATCTTGCATGAAGCTCAATAATTGTAGATTTTATTTGTTTGATGTATTTTCCCTTTAGGATCAAACCCTATTTTTCAATAAACATTAAACAAAAGTAAGATAAATTTATTTTTTAATAGAAACCTAAGAAAATTGTTTTTACAAGAAAATATTTCATTACAATGCCCTTTATTTTTATAATAGTTTTTCAAGAGAAGTGAGGACATTTGTTTTGAAAACATTTTTTTTTCTTCATTTTGTTTTTGTTGTTGTTTTGTGGTAGATAACAACAAACAAAGTGATGTTTTTAATATTTTTGGAAAGAAGGATCAAAATATAAGTGAAAAGAAGAATTCAATGTATAACAATCCCTCTTTAAGTATTTTGTCTCAACTGTGTTTATATGGAATGTAAAAATTTCTTCTTCTTTTATGGATTTTCTTATTATTTCTTCTTCACTTTTCAACCCGTCACAAAGTTTTTCTATGGAGGAAGATTTTATATCAATGTCTACTTCAACTTCTGGCATAGATTTTTCTTTAAGCATTTCCTCACAAGGGTTATCTATGGAGAAGTTTATATAATTGTCTAATTCAGCTCCAAAAAAAGTTTTTACTTCATGCAGCTCCTCATATAGTTTATATATGTCTAATTCAGCAGCTTCAGACAAAGATTTTTCATCTCTCTCTCTCTGCTCTCTTTCTCTTCTCTTCCCTTCTTCGTTTTCTTTTCCTTTTGTATGATAAGAGCTTACAATTTTTCTTTAATTTCTTTTTCTCTTCTTATAAAGTCTTTTTCTCCTTCTAGAAATCTCCTTCCTTATTTGACAAACTCTTTCATTTTTTCTCTATTCTTGTTATTTTTCTCATAGAAAGGCGAAACAAATTTTCTTCTCATACACACCTTCAACTCTTTCCAATTCAATAATTTAAATTTTCTCCCAGTTAAAATGTCATATTGTCTTTGTTTCTACCAAGACATGGCATATTTTTGAAAAGCTAAAGTAGCCATGGATAATGTTCTAATTTCATCTACATGGTGGAATTTGAAAATGTTCTCAACCTTCATCTCCCATTCTAAATATTCTTCAACATCTTCTCTACCATGGATAGGGAGAAGGTCGACCTTGAGCTCATTGGGAAAGGTGGGGTTTTTATTCCTATGTTGCCTAGGGAGAGGTTGATAGTCCTCCACATTGTGGTGGATACTATATACCTCTTCACTTTGGGAGTGGGGGCCCTCATAATGACGTATTCTTCTACTAGACCTCTCACTATGTTTGGCTTTCTGTTGGTTTTGCAGTAATTGAGTGAACATCCATCTTATTTCCTCTAATTTTCTTTCTTTTTTTTCAATATCTCTTAGTCTCCTTACCTCTTCTCGCAAGTTGATATCATCGATGTTGTCCCTAACACTTCCTTGCTCACTAGATGAATGTGAATGATCACTCTTTTTTTTTTTTTTGTCGAAAAGGTTTTCACAAGATTTTCAAAATTTTCACAAGAAATGAGTGATAAAATGGTTTTGTATTTTGGTGGAGTTTTCTAAGAAGAAAAGATGTTGAAGGCTTTTCCAAGTAGACTCCTAGGAAAGAGAGGTGGGTCACAAGTGGACACTCTTAAAAACCAAGTCTTTCTTAGTTAGAATTTTCATTAGATCATTTCCACCAAATCTCTTAGTTTTCAAAAGATTTTAACTAAAAGTTGTGTATGCAAAAGTCCTAGAGACCAAAGGAATGTCAATCTAAACACTTGTGCTTAGAAAGACAAAACATAGTTTTCACATAGACCTAAAACAAAAGCATGTAAAGGAAATTAATGAAAGGCACTAACTAGGCGAAATCCCAAGTAAAAATGCAAGTCACACTTAGAGTCCCTTGTCACACTCTAATCAACCAGTTCCGAGTACAAATCACATGCAGAAATAATTGATTAAGAAATTGTCAAGAACACAAATTCTTCAACCAGTAAAAATATCAGAGACAGAAGTGTCAACAATTAGTTGATTATAAAACATATTTCAGAATTCTACAACAATAACTAGATGAACAATAATTGCAATAGACTCCATATCAATCACACAATAAGGCTATTCAATTTTGTTGACAGATCAAGAAATAAAAAATTAATTCAAGAAAACAAATTTCCAGAAATCTAATCAATTGACCAATAATACCCAAAAATAGTAAGCACTCAAATATGATCCAGAATAGATCCAATCAGTTAAACAAGTGAAATAACAAGTCCAATAAACACAAGAATAACACCAATAAGAAGAACAATCAATTATGCACAAGAACAATTAATTAAACGGACGATAACAAAACCGATAAGTGTTTAAGAAGAGAGAAATAAAGATCAAGAACACAAAGATTTATATTGGTTCACCCTTTCTCAAGGACTACGTCTAGTCCTTTGCCAACCAACAAAGACTTCCACTAAAAAGATCACCAAGATTAGTTTTACACAATACATAACACTTGCAACCTGCAAGCAATCACTGCTCCTAGCAGCGAACAGCCTACTGCACCCTACAGCAGTTGTCTAACCAATGCATAACCTACTGCATTAAACCAGCTAGAATTACAATCCCTATGTAATTCGTAACACCACACTCATAGTACAAGTAAGATCAATCAATGAAACAATTACAGCAGTGAATCTACTCAACATATTACAAATTGCATAAGAACATATTAGAACACTTAGCTCTGGATCAAAATCACAGTTTCACAAATTCACCTCCAAAGCAATGCTCCAAGATTAATGTTCTTGATGAAAATTGATTGCTAAAAGATCTCAAGGTGTTCGCACGTTTTCTCTCTTGCAAAATTTCACAAGTATTCGCTCAAATGAACTTAGTTATTTTGAAATCATGTGTTTGACCTTTATATAAGAAAACTAGTCATAAGTCCTGTCAAAATTTCAATCAATTGTATCAGTCGTTCAATCGATTGAATTTTATGTGACTTAGAAGAAAATTCATCAAGTTCAAATTCTGAAAACAATTTACTGAATTCCTTTTTGAAATACTTTCTCAAAATCTGATTTGACCTTATTTAAACCTTTTTAATAATTTATTTAAGCAAAACCAATTTTGGAGCTTACTTTGAATTATGAAACATGGAACATATGATTTTAACCAAGACCAAACTCTCACACACACAGAGCTTAAGTCTAGGACTAAAACTCTAACAAGCTCTATGAATCTTCATGCAATCCACTGTGATACATCGTGGACTCCATTCTTGTGTTGATTTCATAAAATCATATAGCAGCTCTTGGTGCTAACAATGACATGGTAAGGGCTAAACAATACTCTAAAAATAATATGGCAGATTCAAAAGTTAAAGCTAAGTAATTAAAGACATAAACAAACACGAGAGAATAGTCTAGAAGATGTGATAGAAAATCGTAAAACATAACATTGATTCGAGACAATTGGAACAAGACAATTGAATCAATTTAAAACATGACAATACATGAAATATGACATGGTCCTAACTAGACTCAAAAAAACATACAAGAAAAGATAAGGGAAGAAAAATACTTAACTCGAAGATCCTCCAAGTCCAGCTTTGATACCAAATTGTGGAAGCACTTTCAGAGGCAGTGAAAGACTTCAATTAAACTTCGAACTTTTCCCCAAGTTTCTAGAGAGAAATAAGAAGGGTCCTAACTTCTAAGGAAGGTTCCTTGGTGGTGAACCTAGGAGAAGATTACTCCCAAATTCTTAGTGACTTTGAAGAAGACAAGACAAGCTTTCAGCAAATTTGAATACCTCAGCCCGAGCTTTCTACTTCGTTTACTCACCCTAAGAAATGGTATAGTTACCATTAAAACAAGGGTTATAAATTGAGGAGCTCGTCCGATCATGAGCCTTGGGTCATTTCGTCCAAAATAGTCAGGTTGTCCATGGTTATGAAATTTTCTTCTAAGGAGGATGACACAATTATTATGATAAAAGTCGATCATAAAGTAGCTTGGGAATTTATGCTCAAAGTCCCAAGGTAGCCTCGTACTTAATTTAAGCTCCTTCTAGTGACAGTACCACCCAAACCAAGTTAACAATAGAGTTACCTGAAGAGTGTAATACAACAATGTCACAACATTAAAGAGATAGTTTAAAGTTCCCTCGAAGAGGTGGACCTTAATCTCATGGTCTATGTTCAATTCAATTCTCAACATAATTAATTCACAAGCTTTGTTCATCTTATGTTATGAACTCTTACCTCATTTTCCTTTGTTTGAATTTTATTCTTATGGACAGTTTTGTCAAACAAGGTTTTAGTACATTCTTAAAATAAGATGTTCAAGAGATTATTCAAATTTTTAAAAAGATTGTTTGAAAATAAATGACCCAGTCGGACCAAAGTGATTCGATTGAATAAGCAATGTTAAAAAAAGGTTTGATTGAGAAATTACTACATTATATTTGAGATCTTTTGAAAATAAATGGTCATTACATCAAATCATGATACAAAGTCGATTTGAAGATAACCAATCATCATTATAATCCAAATTTATTTAAAAATAAACAACCATCATATCAAATCATAGTATAAAGTCGTTTCAAAAGCAACCATCACCAAATAAAAATAATTAATAAACACTTATAAAATATCAAAACACGATCATCCATTAAATTGATACACCCACACCTCATTTTTTTATTCCGAGCTTGGGAGTTATATACCTAGATAATAATATCAGATTCAATCAAATCATATGAAATCTAATCATTTTATTAATGTAATCAGAGAATTTTCTAATAAATCTCTCTTTGTAATTTTCAGCAAAATTCGATAACTATTGTAAGAAAAAATATAGTTCAGTCAAAGCTAGATTTCCTCAAAATCAATTGTACTTTATCTCGAAAGGTCCTAATAAAAAAATAAAACAATCAATTTTAAAAGAAAAATAATTAAATAATACAATTTGTAAATTTTGATTTAGTATATAAAGAAAACATAATTATAAAACTTCTCGGTGAAATAAAAAATTGACTATTGATATTTATTACTTTTTTAATATTTTAGAATATATCCTTATAAATATTTTATATTACATTTCATGTCGCCTCCCTCTATTTTTAACACCTGTTCGATCCCCTCCTTTTAAAATATAATTGAATTATACAGTCGCTAGAATTTACATATAATATTTTATTTAGAATACTCATATAATCAACTACATATTGGCCAATAAAAATGTATTTATGTATAAAAGTAAATATGACTATTTTTTTTTTTGTTATAAGAGATTAATATTATGAATTATATGCAAGATTCAATTTGAATTACTAATTCTCTTTTAATAATTTCTTTGTTCTCCTACATAATGATAAATCCTAATTTGAGATCTCAGACTTATTTTTACTGAATCCTGATTTACCTCTTAATTGCTTTCATAAACAACTTCTGTAAAAATTAAACTAATTTGCTCTAATGTTCTCAAATTCGTTAATTAGTATAAACAGGAACGGTGTCACGGTAAGATGTGGAAGCAATCAATTATCGAACCACTAAAAGTTAAATCTATTCTTCCAAAATTGTAATTGCTCAGATACATCTTAAGTTGTCAGAAAATAATATATTTCATAAATACAAGGAAAGAAAACCTTATCTTAATGATTCAAAAGAGGCCATGAAAAAGCCTATATAAGAACTCATGATGTAGACCATGATCACCACATTCCTATGATACAATTATAGCTGTTGATTTCCTTGTGTATAAGCTATAGCATATTAATTTGTCATGGCCAAAGACAGGTACAGATCTTTCTTGGATGATGAACCTGAAAACATCCAGTGGAGACATGGTGGCCCTCCCACTTATGATGCTGTGAACAAGCTTTTTGAAGAAGGAAGAACCAAGGTGCAACAACCACCATACCCTCTTACCCTTTTCCCCCCTCTCTCTCTAGATTGTGTGTTCAATATGTATTTGCATGTTTGCAGGAATGGCCAGAGGGATCACTGGAGGAGATAGTGCAAAATGCTATCAAGTCATGGGAGATGGAGCTCTCACACAAGACCCGTTTGCAGGATTTCAGGACTATAAACCCTGAGAAGTTCAAGCTATTTGTGAATGGTATGCATTTTTTATTTGTCAAATTTGTTTCCTCTCTATCTTTTTCTATGTTAGGGGTTTTGATAGATAGATGGATGGATACTTTGCTTTAGTCCATTAATTCTATTTTTGGTACTCTTTTGTTCTACTATTTGATTAACTGCTATTCACATGATTAAAGGGGGTGAATGAATAAATCAAAATTTCCCTTGTATTGTTCACCTTGTATTTCTTATTAGACACTCCACTTCATTAATTCCTCAATAAGGATCAAATTTTCCCCATCCAAATACATCTCCATGAGAAAAATCTTGTGACCTTTTCATTCCTTGTATAAGTATTTTCTAGTAGGAGACAAGTTTTTCAAGGGAATATGGTGATAAATGATAGTTGTATCAGATAATTACATCTGATTTTTCTGTTAGTAAATTGATTGTATGTGGTGTGTATCATGTTTTGCAGGCAGGGAGGGATTATCTGGAGAGGAAACTCTAAAGATGGGAAGTTATAATGCTTTGCTGCAAAGTTCTCTGCCAGAAGACCTGAAATCTTACAAAGCTGATGAAGAGACTTTTGAATCATCTCATGAAGTGTTCAGATCAGCTTTTCCTAGAGGGTTTGCTTGGGAGGTGATAAAAGTTTATAGTGGACCACCTGAAATTGCTTTCAAGTTTAGGCACTGGGGCTTCTTTGAAGGCCCTTATAAGGAACATGTCCCTACTGGGAAGATGGTCCAATTCTTTGGCTTGGGAACTCTCAAGGTGTTACTTTTACTATGTCTTTACATTCAGAACATGGATTCTTTTACCATTGTGTGTTATCTCAAACCTTTTATAAAATGTCAACAATATAATATGTTTCGAAGCAACATAAACACCAGAATGTCTTTTGCTTCAATGATTCGGTTATGGTCTTGTTCTGATAAAAATCTTTGGTCGGTTTAGAGAAAAACAAAAGTGTTCATGAACTAGTTTTCACTATGTAAGACTTTTTGACATTTCATAAAGGTTGAGACTATTCTTCTAGAGTTAGATTAGTTTCTAGGACATAACTTCTTAATGAAACTGATGAATATTAGAATAGAAACAAAATTCTGATAGAACTACCGAATACTAAAGTAAATACAAAACTGTAATGAAACGACAAAATAGTAAAGTGAACAATACCTGTCAGCAAACTTGAGGTTAAAACAAGTCTGAAAATATTCAATCATTTGTGAAAAAGACCAAAATTTGTGAGACAAACAAAATATCCCACCTAGTATTGACAGTTAATGATGTTACTTTTTTCATCAATGGTAGTAAAAAATCATTTTACTTAAGGCTCTATAACACTCATGACTCGTGAATCTACACAGGTGGATGACTCTTTGAAAGTTGAAGAGGCTGAAATTTATTATGACCCAGCTGAGTTGCTCGGAGGCCTTCTTTCAGGGAAGCACACCACAGAGGATGGAACCAAAGCTTCACCATCTTCCCAAGAATGTCCTTTCTCCAAATAGTTTCAATGATGCTTTAAGTGAATAATGTCCTTTGATCCAGCTATACTTCTTGAATCAATTAATGTGGCAGCTGAGATTTCAAGAAAAATAATAGTACCTTGTGTGATAATTGTCCAGTGAATAAAATTGAAAGAATCTCAAAATGAAGTAATTTTTCCCCTTTTTATGGAAAGTTGTGGCAAATCCATGTGCTATGTTGGAAAGTAATGTGTCTGTTTCATGTTACTGTTGTATACTTTACAAGAAATTTAGAATATTTTCTGTTTTATTATTTTTATGTTTACATTAGAGTAATTATATATATATATATATATATATATAATTAAAAACTAGGTAAAAAAAAGTAAAAGTTAAAATGATAAAGAGTAATTAATATTATCATGAATTTTAAAATAACAATTAAATAAAACAAAATATTTTCTTTTATAAAATTCTTGCTAAATTGACATCTCAACTAAAATCTACTAATCATCTATCAACACATAAAACATCATTAAAAAAAAAAAAAAAAACAGTATTCAAAACATAGAGAATCACACCAAACTTGTATAAAAAACTAGAAAATTGATACTGGACAAAATACAAAATACAAAGATAAGAATAGATAATAGAATACCAAAAAAAATGAAACTTGTTATCAACACTCAACTATATAAAAAGACAAACAAATTAATACATAAACAAAATACAAACTAAGATAAGAATACGTAACAGAATACAAAAAAAATCTAACTTATTATCAACACTCGATCAAAATTATCAACATTATTACCTTCTATAAACTTTAAGTTCAACACCAACACATATCTACACCCAATCGCCTGAGAATATTCAATAAGAAAAATAGCTACCATAATCCCAGCATACAAGGTCACCAATATCAAAAAGGATTATGTAAGATTCCAATGGCAATGACTTTGATCTAAAATAATAATTGCCCACTCGGAACGTTATGTAGTGACATTAATTAACATGTATTTAATATACCATTTTCAACTGATTATGTGTGTGGTACAATTAATGACATTAAATACCATCTTCAAATATCAATTATTATGCATGCAGTCGAAGTGGGGGAAGGGAAACCATCCACATGTGCTTTTCTTCAATCAACTACATACAAATTAAATATTATGAGCCATTTTGAATGTTTTGAAAATAAATAGAAAACGAGTCCCTGCCATATTTTTAGAAGTATTAACGTGGACATGTGGTGAATTGACATTATCATCGTGATTCCATTCATTAAGTTTTACATTATTTCAATATGCTTAAATAAATTTTAAAAATATATGCACGTCATTTTGTATTTTTTATTTTATAATTATTTTATTACATTATTTAGAATATAAGGATGCTTACATGTACAATCAATTTTTTTCTTATTTACTAAAATTTGATACTAATCCTTTTAATATAATTGTATAATTTATACTATTCTTATATATAAGTATGACACAAGCGTGTTTTATATCTAATGTCTATTAATCAAAATATATATTTATATTTTAATATGATAAAAGTAAAATAATCTTTTAATTTTATACTATCTTTGTATGTCTAAATAAACAATAAATATATGAACAAAAGATTTTGAAATATATGATATTTAGAAAAGAACAATAGGAGAGTTAGGGGTTGGATTCAATCAGAAACCAGACAAACTAATGTGGCAGCATTATCATTGAAGTTGTTATACAGTGCAGCAGTTTGTTACTACTTAGACTACACCTACTATTCAGACCATAAATTTTATTTCTTTATTGTTGTTATGATATTTTAACTGTCTTTATGACACCAGTAATGTTACATAGAAAAGCAAAACCTATGGTTTCTTCATATTATAAACAATTAAAACATTTAATAGAAGATATTGAATACCTTTTAACAACCACCGTTTTAGCATCGCTGTTAATTTTGACCAAGCTCCAGAATTATCTCAAAAATATAATATGGTAAAAAGATAACAACAAAGAAGTTTGGTCTCAGTGGATGATATTGACTACATAGATTACATAAATTATGTTCTACAAAGGAACATAAAAAGCCTGAAAAGTACTCGCACTTTATGGTTACAATGTAGACATTTCCTCATAAAATGAAAAATTGTTACAAACAAACAACAGTGTTTTTTACGGATTGGGATGATATTTTCCTCTCTGATAAACAATTCTACATGTAAATGGAAGTGATGCTTAATTAAGTATTTGAATATTTGACATTCAAAGTATTAAATATTGGTTAAAAAACTTACTTTTGGGTGTCAACTATTTGTAGAGAGTAAAAGTATTATTTGTGATAAGTCATAATTGTCACAACTTTAGATTAATTTTTAGAGTGCATAGTGATTTATAGTATTCAGTTAATGTTAATTATGATTAATTTATTTGTGATTTTAAGTTATGGATAGATATTTGATACAATGTCTCATTGTAATATCATTTTATGCATGGACATATCATCTAGATTATATATAGTAACTACATCAGTTTCTCAGACGACAAACTTGGTCTTAAGAGTCTAAGTTTTTTGAAAGAAAAATTTCCCCTTTTCTTTTGTTTCTTTGATATGTTCCCGACCTTACCTTTGGTTATTTGAGATGTGTTCAACCATCTCGTTTACTACCTAACCCTAAGGCTCAAGATTATATGTAGAAGAAACCTAAACAAAAATTAAGGTTAGGACACACCCCCTTTTATGATCTGTGCCTAGGGAAATCTTGATTGTTTTTACTAAAAGATCTAACAGTTGCAAGGCGAGCGGGTGCATCCATTGGGTGTCATGATTCACAGTTTATAAATAGAGGTGGGTATTTATCAATTGAACCAACTGCATTGTTTATCGGTCCGAGATTCGAGTAGTGGCTAGGTACAGAAAATTTTCCTACAACCAAGGCTAGTTGTGTCTTCCTTATCAAGAGTCTCGAAGTTCTCGAGCAGGTACTCCTTGAGGGATTATGATGATTCAATAACTATCATAGAGGAAAGTTCAGCCTTTGGTGTGGGAAAATACCGCGTAGATACACCTAGTAGGGCAGAGAACATAGCAGCTAAGTAAGCTAAGAGTGAGATTTCTCCTCGATCGGGTTATAAGTGGTTAGATATCAATGTCACCTAATACTTCTCAAAATAATGATGGTCATCTATAATAGTGTCATATGCGGTGAGTGTTCCATGCTCGCAAGGGATATCGAGGAGGACATTGTAGCTCACAAGCAATGTGTCACTATTATATATCACGATTAGAAAGATAACATGTGCCTACTTTTACATGTATAGTTGCATGTTCTCAGATCCATGTCCGACTACCCTTCGATTGCCTACTTCTTTTACATTAATAGTTGTATGTTCTCGGATCCATGTCTGACTATCCTTCGATGATTTCACCGTAGGTGTTTTTCACGTTTTTAATGTTGCATCATGGACCTCAACGGAAACCTTGCGATTGATATGTGAGATGTGTGATTTGTGTCGTTCTCCCTAAGTTTTTCTCCATTACTATAGTGCTTGGTCAACGGTCCTAGTCAATTAGGTGTCACTTGTTGGTCAACCGGGCACGTGTCTGTTTGCGTACTACACCTCGTCTTACAACAGTGGGTTTGTTAAGGTTATAGTCGAACCCTTGGACCAAAATCCGGAAAACTACCAATATCCAGAAAACTATATAAAAAAGAAGCCTTAGTCAAAAACACTATTTCAAATCAAAATTGCTCCATATTTTACTAATACACATAAACTAATTAACAGCACAATTACAAATTATCCCCAAAAGATATATTCTGTTGGGAAGCTTTGGAGCCACAAAAAATAATAAGAAACAATTTTCCTAGAAAAAAAAAAAAAAAAAAAACCAGGCAAAAAAATTTCAACCCAAAAATATATTTAAAAAAAAAAAAAAAATTATTTTTTGGGAAAGCTTTGGAGCCAAAAAAAAAAATAAAAAACAATTTTCCTAGAAAAAAAAAAAAAAAAGCAATCCAGGCAAAAAAGTTTCAACCCAACAATCTATTTGGGACAAAAGATCATATGCCCTTCATGAAGAGGGGAGCATGAGAGTTGTTTAACTTTAACCAAGCAATGTCATATTCAACAAATGAATTCTAGTTTTATTTGACATGTTGCTCCCTCTCATTGTTTTACAGAATATATCAATATTAAGTGTAAGCAATGCATGACTTGCATTAAATGAATGCTTTCAAGCCAGGAATGCGAAAATGTGTATGCAGTGGAGTAATCTAAAACTCCTCCTAAAGGCCAACACATGAAATCTATTTACTAATTCAGATAAATTAATGATATAAAAATAATGTCCAGTTCCTGCGGTGATAGTAGTGGCAGAAGTGAAGGCTAGCAATCTTTACCATGTAATACCAATGAGCAACAGAAAACTTGGGAGAATATTAGTACATACCTCATATCATACTCTGATAGACCACCTCTTATAGCAGCTTTGCACTTGAAGAGATTTTTCTACCACAAAATGCATTCAATTAAAATCTTCATACAAGCATAAATTCATAAATGTACTCCTTATTATACTACATTAGACACAGAAAATCAATGTATTAAGTATACTGTCAGTTACCCTCTTAAAATGAATTGAAGATTGAAATACACAAAGAGAAGAGGAAAAGCATTCTTGAGGACAAAAATATGTGGATCATGCAAGGTCATAACTCCCCCAGTCCCTGTCTTGATCTCCCTGATTCTGTCTCCATCGGAAGATCTGATTTAGAAATTAATATCATCTATATACATTAATTCCACTTTACTTTCAAGCAATCCGTTGTAGTCTAGTTGGTCAGGATATTCGGCTCTCACCCGAAAGACCCGGGTTCAAGTCCCGGCAACGGAATTTCCAACTCTTTTTGTTGAATTCTTTTTCAAAAAAATAATATACGTTCTAAAATTTCTTTACATCCTCCAATATTTCTATACACTTGAAGTTTTTTTCTAAATAGTTCTTAGAATAATGTTTCTAAAATTTTTGTCAGATACACAAATCTCTTAATACCAAAATGGAGCTCTAACTATACAATCTCGTTTCTCATCTATAATTTGGATCAGAGAAAAAAAAGTAATAGAAAGGAATAGATATGATAATGATAGAAAATAAAAATATATATGTTGTTTAGGTACATAGAAATAAAAAAGAATGGAGTGTAAGAATTTCTCTTCGCTCTTTTAAATGAGTAGAAAAAAGAGTAAATATAAAGAATTTATATAAAAATTCTTTCATAATAGCTAAAAGAATGTAATTTTTTAATTTAATACTTTGTCATAAAATTATTTATTACTTTAAAAAATTATATCATCTACTATTTTTCCTGTTTCTGTCCACTGTATTTCTAGTCAAAACTTATTTCCATCATTACATGTGTGTGTGAATTGTTGAACCATAACCACATAATAGTACTACACACAACCTTAAATGAAACAATAGCTTCAATTAATTCCAAGCTTTTGCATGTGAAAACATTTCAAAACAAATAATAACAGCACTACAACAACACTAGCAATCAACTTTCTTCCCCAGCAGCTCCTATTGAAACACCAAACTTAGTTTTTAAGGTTACACAAAGAGTCTACCATGCTATGATATTAAATACCACTTTTCTTCTAGTTCGTATTTCTCAGAATATTACACGTACAACAGAGCCGATACCAACCAATTCAACAGCTATGTTTTCCAACAACCTCAGCTTGAGCAGCATCCAACTCTCTTCAAAGCAGACACATCATTTTTCAGGTCAATTTTCTCCCCTTTGGCAGGCACAGATGCATTTCCATTCTCACCACCCTCTACTTGTTTCTTGCTAACAATGCGGTAGATTTGAGTTAGAACTTCAGCAAATGCATTCTCTACATTCGTGGCCTCCAGAGCTGAGGTTTCCATGAAGTAAAGTGACTCTTTCTCAGCATAGGACTTCCCATCTTCTGTTGTAACAGCTACCAGGTGGCGAAGATCTGATTTGTTTCCAACAAGCATCACCACAATGTTGGCATCTGTGTGGTTTCGCAGCTCTTTCAGCCATCTGTCAACGTTCTCGAATGTCGCGTGGCGAGTGACGTCGTACACGAGAAGCGCACCGACGGCGCCACGGTAGTAAGCACTGGTGATGGCACGATACCTACAAAGAGAAACAGTGTGAATCAACAAGATGCAATGCGAGTTTGTGGGAAGTCAGTTTACAAGTTTGGTAAACTTGATACACGTGATTAATCACAACAATGGGTAGCTATGAAACAATGTAGAATCACGTTCATTGAGGTGATAATGGCAAGAGAACAGAAACCTAGCACACAGTTGTGGCATTGGTATTGAACTTCAATAACACTGCAAGACCATACCAGCATTTGAAAGTAGGAATCCATATCAGACAATTCTTTTATACAAAGATTAAGGTCAATACAAAGTCAGTGATGCACATAAAAGAGACTGAAAAGAGCATATCTTAATTATCCACGATTTCACATATAAATATCATTTCAGCCTTTCAGATGCAACAATCAAGTTCCCAATACACACTTTCATTCAATCACAAGGTCTGCATGTAGTAAAAATTCAACAATACTTTATTCTTACCAGTATAGGTGGTGCTATAAGGTTTTTGGTTGGGAGGAAGGGGAGAAATGAAGAATTTTTTCAAGGAGATCTTGATGAAGAATAAGCTACAGTTTGTTAAACTGTTGAAGGGAATAATTGACAGAAAATAGAACTATGGGCCAAAATATTGACACTGTAATATAAACTTCTAGCTTAAACTACCACGTATGTCTCTGAATAATTTGGAAAATTTCAAATAGGTCCCCAAACTATTTTTTTTATTGGATCCCTAAAAAAAAAAAAAAAAAAGTAGGTCCCTGTAGTTAGTTTTTGGCAGCTTGACACTGCAAGAAAATCACAAGTTATGGCAGTTTTAAAGACCCTGGGGACTCAATTAAAAAAAATTGCATGATCAAGAAACCTAATTAAAAAAATTAGTTAAAGGGCCTGATTTGAAAATTTCCAGAGTTAAGGGACCTACTTAAAAATTTAAACCAACATCATGTTGTTGTTCAATTGGAATAGTATGTAATGAGAACAGCAAGGATGATGATGAGTGATTTAAATATCATTGATGTGTCACCCTATAAGCTTACAGATACAATTAATTTCCTTGAGAATAAAACAGAACTTGTTTATTCTATAAGGCTCATTAACCTCACCAGAGTTTCCACAAAATGCAATGATGCCAACAAGGAGTGTGATTAATTACTCAAGTACGTAGCCCAAGAAAAAGGTCAAAACTTAACTTTTCAAGAGATCGTTCACTTATATAACATATATTAAATGAAAACTTTATATAATCAATTTCTATTGGCATATGCTTAATCAAGGCATGCTTGATTTTATTTTGAAAAATCAGGCCAAAGTTCATCTGAGATCACATATGATCAAAGTCCAGACATATATATACATATTTCAAACCATTCCCAAGCTATAAGGTAGAAATGAGAAAGCTAAAGTTCAACAAATTTACCCATAGAACTAAGATCTAAAATGAAGAAATTTGCATAATAATTCCAAGGTCAGATCATGAAGAAAATAATACTAAAAGGAAATCGTAGAAAATTTTAAGTTTTGCAGATTGGGAATATCCACTTACGGACAGAGTATAAATGGTTTAAGTTAACACAAGAGGGTCAATATTTTATTTTCAAATAGCAACACCTACCATAAAAAGACAACAAGATATTTAACCAAATAGTGAAAAGAGAAATTACTGATGCATACACCACAGTAGATAGCCTTTTCTCAAGAAGGAAAAACCGTGCAATGAAGCATTGTCTGTGCATGAGCCATTACAAGACCCAAATGTAGTACAAACTACAAACTACAATCTAGTCAGATATCAATTAGTAGTGACCTTCCTATTCAAATTCAAGTGTTACACAAATTTCTATTTTGAGATCTTCCAAATCACGAGTTTGAATCCCACACCATCATCCAATTCAACGTTGAAACCCCATTTAACAAATTTGACCATGTCAACACTCACACACAAGATGCCAAACTCATAAAACAACACGGCAACACATCATCAGGCAATAATCTATTCCAATTTCAAACCAACAGCGCTTCAAAAAATTGAATCTACATGACATCAACAACATCCGATTCACTCCATTTTCTAAACACTACATCGCCTCACTGACGGTCCCACTTCCACCGCCGATCTCAAATGCACAAAATCCAAACCGACTCCAGAAACCAAATCTAGCACAAAACAAGCAACAAGACTCACTAACTGAATTTCCTGATTCCACAAACACACACTTCACTTACCCTTTTTTAGCACCAATTCACAACTCATTCACATTACTCAAAATACAGCGAGCTTCCACACTAGATCACGATCCCCCCAATTATACAACAAAAACAACAACATACCCTCGTCCCAATAGATAGCTCGACTACATGGATCACACAACAACATTAAACTCAGCTAAGTAAAAAATAAAAAAATAACAACCCAACAAAAACCCAGTTGAGCATGCGCAGAATTAGATCCACCCAAATAAACCAACCCTTCAAAAATCACTTTTTTCCCCATTATTGTTGACCATTTGAAAGTAGGGTTTTTGACTTGAAACTGGGGTACCCATTAGTGTGTTAAGCATGATCTTGCATTGTGATAAGGGAAAGGAGAGGGAGAAGGGGCAAAACCTTTCTTGGCCCGCGGTGTCCCAGATCTGGGCCTTGATGACTTTGGAATCGACGTTCAAGGTGCGAGTGGCGAACTCGACGCCAATGGTGGACTTGGACTCCAAGTTGAACTCGTTTTTGGTGAAGCGAGAAAGCAGGTTGGACTTGCCGACGCCGGAGTCTCCGATGAGGACAACCTTGAAGAGGTAGTCGTAGTCGTCGTCGGCTCTGTAACCCGCCATTGGTGGTGGTGCTGCGTGCTCTGTTATGTGGTGTGAATGAAAAAAAAAGGGAAGCGAAGAAAAGAAGAGAGGAGTGCAAAGAAGGGAAGGAAGAAAAAGCAGAGAACGTGAAAAGAAAACGCTTAAAAGAGCGCCACTCACTCCCTCACTCACTCATCAAATCATTTTCTTATTTTCTTTTTTTGTCTTTGTTTCGATTCACACGCACAGGTGAACTACTCTAGTGTTTTGGAGATGGGAATGGTACTCATGTTTTGATTTTTCACTTTTTTTTTAAATCATTTAGTTAACACTTTTAATAATTGAGATAAATCATATTGATTTCTCTTGCATACTTGATATATCAATGTTAATATTATGTATAGTTATATTGTCAAATTAAAAATAAATATACACCTATAATTAAACCTGTTTTTTTAAAGTAAGATTTTGAGTTCATATTTAAAAAATAAAAAATACTTTTTAGCTAGTGACTTTCAATCATTGGAGGTTTAAATTAAAAAATATAATAGAAAATTTTATAACTTCTATTAATATAAACTTGCCTGAATATCTGGACAGAAAAAAATTACAGTAACATGCAAAAGGTTTAATATAAACTTAATACTGTTATGAATGAAAAAAAAAATACATAACTATAAAGCACACAAAAATCAATGTAAATAACTTTTTTATTCTCCTCTAACCATAAATTATTCTGTATAATAAAATTGTTAACTTTTATAATATCTATTTTAAATATTTATTATAAATTTTGACTTTTTTTATCACTTAATTACCCATATGTTAAACGTTTATATAATTTAGCAACATAATACTATCTTGCAATATAAGTTATAGTTGTCATTAATAGATTATTAAAATATAAATAAATAGAACAATAAAAGATGTTGGTACTGTCTCTCATACAACAACTTCACGGTGAAGAAGCATTCAAATTTCATGGCATTTGGTGTAGCATCAATTTATGTGGAGTTAAAATTAAAGTTTTCTTCAAGATGATAAAATTAAAGTTGATATGAGATTATTTAGGGTAAACTAGGGAGGTCCAACTCACTTAATTGAAAGTTAACTAATTATGTATGTTATAAATATCTAATATCCGTATTTGGTAAAGATGGACAAGTTTATTGGTCCCTCATTTTAAGAGAATTAAATAGAAGTTGAACATTTTCTTGCGTGACTAATTTATGAAAAACCTATAATTTTTTAAAATAGATAAATTTTAAAATTTTTATAAAAAAGAGTAAATTATATTTGAAAGCATAATTCAAAACAAAGAAGTTGTGTATTCCAGAATGAATTTACTTTTAGTCAAATATTCTTCATTAAAATATTTTAAAATATGTTATTTACTTTTTTTAATTACTTTTAAGAAAGCAGTGCTTAAAAATATGATTTTTTATTTTTATACCGCTCATATCTTAAAGTACAAGTTTTTTTATTTTTTTAATTATTTTTTTTTAAATCATATATGTTAACAATCATATATTAACAAGATTTCTGTTTTCGATTTTTTTTTCTCTTAATTTTTGTGAAATCTTGCTATAAAACACGTTTTTGAGTTTTTTTTTTTTTCCTTTTCTATAGATTATTTTTTATTTAATGTTTGTTTTGTTTTTTAACTTAGATTTTTTGCTTTTAAAAAAAATAAAATAAATGTATGGAGAGAGGAGATATTTGCACATACTCTAATTCATAACGTGCAAGTGCACTTCATCATTACCATCACCTAATTTATTTTTTTCTTTTTTTTTTATCCTTAGACTTATACGTTTGTGTTGGTCACTTTTTATTCAACTACTAATACAAAAGAAAAATAAAAATTCTACATTATATTCAAGCTTTACAAATGTAAAAAGGACATTAAAAAAAATTGAAGTTGTTCAATAAATAGAAAAGGTTTTTCAACGACAATTTTTTTCCAATGCCTATGTAAAGTCTTCTATCAAGAAGAAGAATAGATATAGTTGAAGTTACATTATGCTAAAATGATACTAAAATATAGAAAATTCCTCAACCTTTCAAGAAGAAGAAGAAAGAGAGGGATATATAGTGTAGAAGCTTCATTAGAAGAGAGGGATATATAGTGTAGAAGCTTCATTGTGACAATTTTTTGGTCAAATGATGAGCAATCCTCAAAGCTTCGAAAAGGTATTTTGGAATTGAGAGTAAAGAATTTTTCATATCCTCATATTTGAAGAAGCGGAAGTCATCAGAAGAAAACTGAGAGTTTTCATCCAATTGTCAACAAAAGTGAACCTAAATCTTGTGTTCGTCAAAAGATGTAATCCCTTCCTAAAGTACAAGATGATCACTACTAGGAAAAAAAAGCTTAAATCGTTGTGTTCATTGAGAGATGCACACGCTTCCTAGCGGACAAACTATATGATCTTATACAAAACTTCACTAGCCAAGAATGGCTAAAAGACAAAGAATAATTGTTAAACTATGAGTGACTTAGTAAAAAATACTCATGGGAGTAGTCCGAAATGACTAGAAGTCTAAAGAATATTCATTAATGAGGTCAGGTCGAAGTGACTAGATTTGAAAGAATGCTTAGTTAGCCAAGAGTAGATAGGTGTAAATAATATTCAGTGATAAGTTAGGAGTGACTTGTGTAAATAATACTCAAGGGGTTAGTCAAGTGTGACTACGGGTCTAAAGAATACTCAAATGTATTTTGTAGCAGTAGTCTCTCTAGTTAAACTTGGTCTGGTCAAGAATTAGATGTAGTTTGTTGGCACAGACATACCAGTATAGATAATTGTGTATATTTTCTTTCTTCTTTATTTCCTTTATATTATATGTTATTATCATCTATTTTAACCCAAGAAGATGAGTTAATGTGAGAGTAGTACTGAAAATGTTATCAAAGTGATTTTAGATTAAGTATTTAAATTTGCACATGTAATATTTAATTAAACATGAGAACTATGATCTAATCACGTGTTACATGAAATTAGAAAATACATTAATCAAGTGATTCAGTTAAAGTACAAAAGTTTTTTCTGATGTGACTTTTTAGACAAAAAAGTTAATTAAAAATAAGTTTTTTTAATATGTTTGTCCGACCAAATAAGTTATGAAATGTAGAGGTGCATCTTTTGTATTTCATCAAATATAACTTATTGAAAAATATCTATGAAAACAGATTTCATTATAAGTTAGTTTGTTCCAACAAATCTAATTAGTTCAAACTTGCATCTACATAAGTTCATCAAAAGAAACATTATACCACATCTCATATCTAATTTAAAAATTTTGTTTGGAGACTCACAATGAGACTATACTTGTAAAAAAAATTTAAAAATCATTAAATCACAGTTCAACTCTTCCTTTTTGTGAATTTTTTATTTTTTTCACGGCATGAATCTAATATATATGTTATGGAGATAAGGAAGTTAAAATATATGACATCAATCATAGTTAAAATGATAGAAATGTAAATATGAATTGAAAAAATGATTTATTTTATTTATTAAAAAAATAAAAGAATCGTTAATATTTAATGAAATTTTTCTTGAAAATCTCGTGTACAAAATTGAAGGATTAAAATTTATTTCAAAACAAGATAATAATTGGAGATGATAATAGAAGGTTGAAAAGTGAAAAAATGTTAAAAATAATAAAATTCTTGTGTGACCAGTAATTTGATCTATCAATAAATAATAAAATGTTGTTTTCTCTCAAGTATTGAAAATAACCTTCTCTTCTACAAGCATTTGTTATCTATGATATCTAAAGAGTTAACGTGGATGAAAAAGTAATTGTTAGTAATAATATCGATATAAGCTCCTTAAATTATTTAGTAAGATGTGTACCTTTCAAAGACATTATTAAAGTTTTCTTGAAAATATTTGTCAGAAAAAATTATTGAAATTTGAATATAGTCAAATATATAGAAAAAGAAGTAACTAATATTATTATCTTGAAGAGTTACCTAGAGAGATTGTTTATCAAGAAAATCAAACAAAATGCTATATGTTCATTTTTAATGGAAGAAGACGCTATGAAGAACGTAGGAACAATAATCACTTCGTGGATGGAACTTTTCATCACTTCGTGGATGTAACTTTTCGTAAACAATGGAACTTCAATTGGTAGGGGTCACGTAAAAAAAATAAATAAATAAATAATAGTTTATGATTGGCTATATATAAGAATTGTATGCAATTTTCTTACGGATAACAAAATGTGATGTATTTACACTATATAGAAGCCTAAAATAAGAATGACAAAAGCTACAATATTTTTATTCAAATTCACTAGTCATTTTTAATTTCTTATTAAAGTTCTTGATTTCTACTTAATAATTTCCTCTTTTGCATTCTACTACTCCTATATATTAATTTGTCTTTCAAGGATTTCTTCCTGGCTAAATTTTAACAAAACCTTTACTTAAAAAAATCAAACACCTTTAATGAAGATATGTATAAAAATATTTTTTTGAGAGTTGAGTTGTTTCATTGATTTTTCTTGTTATTGGAATAATACTTTTGAGTTTTTAGTTATTAGAATAGTGGACAACACTCAACATACATAAATTACCACTCTTTCTTTATACTGTTCTTTGCTTTGCTCTAAACTTCAAATTGATTCCTTTCCTTCTCCAACTTTTGGGTAAGAATAGCTAGGAACACCAAAGTACAAAGAAAACACTACTCCAGGATGTGATCTTCATTTATACACTCTCTATCAATTTCTTTATTTCTCATAATTATTCTTATAATTGTATTTTTCCTTGAACAGAAACAAAAAAAGCCTATACCTTCAAAATATTTAAGTATGTGTACAAAAAAAAATGATCAAAATTCAATATAATTGCGTACCTATCAAACTTTTATGTTAATCTATTGTTTTAAATTTGTTTGACATTCATAGCGATCGGACTAGTAACATAAAATAAAAAAATAAAAAAAAACCTAGAAAAAATGTATCATTCTAAGGTAAACAAATTTTCAATGAAATTATCAATCTTAGGTATCTTTTAACCAAAACTAGTATAGTTATTTTCAAGAATTTTGACACTCGACTTATAATATAAAAAAAAAAGTGAAATAGTGAGTACACATAAAAAAGTGTAATTTTACATGTTAGATTTGTTTGTAAGAATTTTATAAATATATAAAGGGAAATAATATGATATATGTAAGATAAGGGATCTAATATGTTAAGATATATTCTAAACCCAATTCAATATTTTAAAACTAACTTGAAAGTAAGATTTGCATTAATTTATATGCTATAATTTAGTGATATTTTTTAATCAATAACAAAGAGAAAATTGAGGTAAAGTGAAGATCCTAAGTGTCAGATATACTAAGTTTTGAGCGAGTGTTTGACTTAAAAAAGAAAAACTCAATCACATCTATGTTATTTGAATATTTATTTTATTTGGACTTATTTTAAATTTTTTTATTGAAAAAAATCGTTGTTAAACTTTCTACCTTCAAGTATAATAGAAAAGAGAATAACAAGTTATGAGACATGAATGATGTGATTAAAAAAAATGTTAGTAATATCTTTTAAGAAATTATTGATAGTTACAGATGATGTCTATTTATGATATTAACTATTTTTTACATAATATGAATTCAGATTTCTTTTATGAAAAAAAAACAGTAACAATTGATTTACGTATCACATTACGGTTAATTTAAATTATTTAATATTTCTCTATTTTCTAATATTAGTGATTGAAATGTATTAGATTTGTAATATTTTTCTAAAACAACTCTGCTACTACGTTGTGGAAAATCTAGTCGGTAATCCAATTCCACGATATTTGATTGACAAAAGAGAAAGAAATATTGATACATTACAAAATTTGAATCATCCTTTTTGTAAACATCAGCATTACTAAATATTTGCATGTCTATGTTATATACTAGTCTGTTGTCTAGTGGTTAGTAATTGTTCTACATCACATGAACATGAACAAATTGAATTTTTTTGTTTATTGGACTTTGCCATTCCCTTGTAGGCCACACCAATAAACAAATTAACTTCTCTTCTTCTAGAAGAAAAGAAAAAGTTGTGAAATAATAGTCACTAATCACACCAATATTTTACAAAGAACAAAAGGGCATTTAATTAATTTGCTTAATGGTTTTGTTGAAAGAGAAAGGTATTTAATTGATAAATATCCAAGAGCTCATGTTGACCAAGTAGGGGCTAAAAGAATGATCCTTTCTATTTGGTTACTTCAACAACTAAATCTCAATTGCCAGAAGCCACATTACCATTTTTGTGCTTTGATAGGTTAGGCACATGTACCCCATTAACAACAAGATATATGTCTCACTATCAAGTACTTTTCTTTTCATGTTACAACCATCACACACTTTTCTCAGGTGCAAGTAAACTTCCACAACTTCCACAATGCATGATGTTACAAAAGTCTTGTGTTTAAAAGTAACTAATCTACCTCATTCATCACTTTCCAGTTGCTTGTTAACTTTTTTCATTCTTGTCTTCTCCTTCACAATCATTCAAGAAGGAATTGCATGCCACAAGTCACCAATAATGTTTCATTCCCACTTCAGAAATGTCGCTGACTTTTGCCACTTCCCCATATCCAATGTGTTCTGACCCCTACCTTGCATGAACATAGTCACACAAATGAAGACAATTATGTGTAGTCACAATTCTTTAAGTAGATAAACACTCTCCAAAATGTTCAAAATGTTTGGTAACCCTAGTCTTCTAAACTTATAATTGAGCATTTGACCCGAATGAACTCGAGCATTTATAGTAAAAGGGTCACAATAATTTCTACCAGTTTCCACAGTATTATATATGGTGGAACTACTAATTTAGCCATCCATTGTTTCGAGTCAAAAAATGTTGACACATACATATAATTCATGCACGGAATTAATGTTATTGATGGGTGCTTGAGAATAAGAGCACAATGGATAATGTCAAAGTGGCTGCCATAATATGAGCTTTCAACCAATGAACTATTTTTTTAGATCAAAATCACAAAGCCTTGTGGGGAAGAAGACTTTTCGACTTTACAAGCAACTCACCAAGGTGTTTGGAGCAAACAAGCAAGAAGAAAATGGATGTCTCAATATCGTTTTAACCTAACCCAACTTCTACAGGGAAAGTTTAGAACATTTATCATTCTTTTTAGTATTAACACGTGAGTACTATTTAGTCAAAGAGAAATATATCACATTAAACCTTAAATTTTGTCGAAAATATTAATAATGTATGGATCTCTCTATTTATTTAATGAACAAGTTTCAAGATACTTTAGTTTTCATAATAAATTTTAATTGATGATATAAAGCATTAAAATGAGTACAACATTACTACTTTTCTTTTACTAAACTATAATAACTTTTTAAGTCATTAAGCCAGTCAAAATATTAATATAAGGTTCAATAGTTAAACCGTTGCTAAATCCGTGTTAATTAAATAATATAATGAGTAACAATAAAAAAATATAGTATTTTAATTAAATAATCTTAAAAACTAAATTATAGATATTTTTATAATCTTTTAGTACATGTAAAAATCAGATCATTATATAATATTACTTATTAGTTTTGACAATACAAAGTTATATTTTTTTAATTACGAAAAGTTTACACATTGAATGAAAAAAGACATAAAAATAATTTATCTTATTTTTTTTTTGTTTCAAATGAAAATTATATTATATTAAGAATTTTCGTTAAACCATGAAGCATTTTTGGACTAATTTAAGTGTAAACTGATAGTGTGATTGGAACAAACCAAACAATAAGCTGGTCCACCCATTTTCAAATTGAAAAACAAAAAAAAAAGTTTAATATGATTTTCAAACCATTTCTTACAAAAAATTCACATTTTAAAAATCACAAAAATGTGTGTCTTTGGCTTCTTATTTGCCACACTCATGTCATTCTCTACTACTAGCGTAACCCTCACGTCTCACTCATCCTCCTTTTCAAATATTTAAACCTTCATAAAAAAAGGAATTAATTAGTGTCACATCAAGTTTTTTTTTCCTCTCATGTTTAAAGAAATACTCAAAACAAAGTTTGATGAAACCACACACAGATTACTACAAGTGTCATTGTTGCCAAAGTTGTTTTCGTGTCTTTCCCTTCTGGCATGCACATCCAAACCATATAAATAGCATGCACATGCCATTCTTTCAACAACAACACACAAAGCCACAAAGTCACAAACACTTTGGTATAAACATTTCCTTACACATCCTATCTCCAAATGGCTCGCTTCAACCCTCTTATACTCATCACTCTTCTTCTTTTGGTATGCCATTCCTCTCTCTTGGATGCCAGAAAGATTCTCAAAATTGAGACACCACAAGTCCTCTCTTTGAAGGGTACCCCTCCTTCATTTGAGGCCACTAGTTATGTCAAGAATGGTAGAGGAAAGGTGGTTGATCATTTTGCCCATCAAGAAGTGGTTTCTAATCCCAGCCCTGGTGAAGGACACTAGTGAATTCATATCTTGGTCCTGTTCATACCCCATTACTATGCAACTCTACTAGTGCATTAAATAGTCAATCACAAAAAAAGGGTCATGTTTCTTTGTAAACCATAATATTGGTCTTCTTTATGTTACAGTTTAGTGACATTTGCATTTACCTATGTAGTCAAAATATATAATAGATTTTCATTAATCTGGTTAATTTGCTCAGTTCATGTTTCATGGTTATATTATGTTGTAGAGTTGAAGCTTCATATTCTCTGCATCTCAATCAAAGAATGGTTTTTCCTCAATCAAAATTAAGAATATGTCTCAATATCACATCTCTTATTTATGTTAATTAATTTTATTTCTAGTTGATGTAACATTTTCGATACTAATTATAATATAAAAATCAAAAACAAATTCATAAGTGTATATGATTTTATTAAAGTTTGTTTTTAATAAAAAAAATTGCTATGAACTCAAATTAGATAAGAAAAATAAGTTTACTATGATATGATGCGTGTTTTCAAAATTTTTGTTCAAAAAATATATTGATAGAATACAATTTGTTTGGATAATACTAATTATAACTACTTTAGATTGATCTTGCTGCTGAATAAATACGAAAAATGAATTTCTAAACGCAACTCATGTTACTTTTGATTCAAACTCAGTTTTAGGTTATTAAAAATCTAATTAAAATGTGAAGCTACTTCGTAAAATACTTTTATTAATGTATAACATGAAGACACATAAATTAAAGGAAATATTGTTCCAAGTAATTAGTATAATTTTTAGTCAAATATATATAACCATATATTAATTAAACCATTTTATTGTTTGAGTCGAACATCTTTTTATACTTACAAGTGAATTAGGCCCATTTTGTTTCAATCAGCACATTTGTTAAACAGGGCCTGTTATGACACTTCAAGTTTCGCCCAAATAACATAGTTAGAAAAAAAAATCTTAAAATCTTTTATTTTATTTAAGTTTCAAATTTAACCATTTAATCTTAATCCAATCAACCAAAAGTCTAAATTAAATATATTTGAAATTTTAATTTAATTAAATTTAATAACAAAAGTGTTCTCCATTTTTCTTTTAGTTTTGACAAATTTTATATTATGAGATAGTGTCAACACAAATTGGGAAGTGAGTGTATAAAAGTATTTTCCATTTTTCAAATTGTTTTATATCCAAAGTTCAACATTCAGTTATGATTTTAATTTTGTGCTTAAACAGGTAACTGTAGGAAACATATTTTTATGAATATAAGATTATGTTAGACATTAATTGTGTTATTGAATAACACGCAAATGTTATGTGTATATTATTCATTTTATAATTTTCTATTTGAATATATATATATATATATATATATATATATATATATATATATATATATATATTTTTTTATTTTTTTTTTATATTTTTTTTTTTTATATTTATTTTTTATAAAATCTATTTAAATATATATATATATATATATATATATATATATATATATATATATATATATATATATA
>Ga0099825_1001626_pt1 | contig 28999 bp, 11 predicted proteins | sample SiratroredBW_FD_76838 | JGI IMG/M metagenome (GOLD analysis project Ga0099825, IMG submission 76838) | Root nodule microbial communities of legume samples collected from California, USA - Siratro red BW | ecosystem: Host-associated > Plants > Roots > Nodule | place: USA: California | collected...
AAAAAAAAAAAAAAAAAAAAATTATAAAAAAAAAAAAAAAAAAAAAAAAAAAAAAAAAAAAAAAAAAAAAAAAAAAAAAAAAAAAAAAAAAAAAAAAAAAAAAAAAAAAAAAAAAACAAACAAACAAACTAAAGGAATATGCATGTATTTTGTGATATTTGGCTATCATTTTGGATTATAATTGAGAGACAATCTCATCGTCATGTATACAATCTATGTTTAGATTCAATACATTCTTCTTGAAGTCATTTCATATTTAAGTATTTATTTTATATTTTTTATATCTTTCGTAAGTAATGAATGTTTAATTATTATTGTTAAATAATTGGTATGATTTATATTAATTTAGTTTTGTTGGTTCACCGTATTTCGTTATCTTGTGACTGCAATGATCATGTATTGATTATGAGTAGATGAAAGTCTTGGGAAAACAATAATAGCAATATTATTGATTTAGGTTTCGGAATTTTTATATCTTTTACATGTCTTTTATTCTATAATGAGGTTAGCGTACAAAAATTTGGTTAAATAACATTTTTTTATTAAAGATGAAAATATGTTTGACTATATTGATTTTTTTTAGTTCTACCTAATTTTTAGATAAATTTATCATTGAAATAAAAATCTATTTTTCAATTATATATATGTTTCTCTCTTAAATGACAAATTACATGTTAATGAACAATTCAGATTATAAAATGAAAATTGTTTAGATGTATAAACCCTAAACTATTAAAGCTAATTATCATCTTAAAACTATAATGTCTATGAATATACTTTATCTTCTAAAATACACAAAAGAAATCAAGTATCTGCCTTCAACATCATTTACATAGTGCTTTAATTTCCTAAAATCTTCAAATCCCACTCGCAATGTTTTCCTTACACAGTCTTCAAACACAAAGAAAAACATTCACCATAACGAAAAGAATTTGAGATTGAATGCAAAGAAAAATACAAACACTGTATCTTCTAGGTTTAGCATGTATCACAACGGATATCCTATACAACTTATTTCACTCTCAGTAGTTATCTATTTAAAAATGAAAAGTTGCATCATATCCAGAATAAGGACAACCGTTTTTTTGTATAACTTTCAAGAAGAAAGAGAGTCAAAGGAATATAATAAATACCAGAATAAAAAATTCAAATTAAATCACACTAAGCCGATAATCAAATTTCCCCATCCAAACTTTTTATTTAGAGTTTAATTTTGATCCGAAGTTATAATTTTTCTAACATTAATTCTTTCCTAATGATAGTCAGAATCTTGTAATGAAGTGACCAACATAATTAAATGATAATGTGAAAAATTCAAGTTTAGAATGGATTAAAATTAAATGATTTAATTAGGTTTTAATCCTTCACAAATTACAGTATTTTTAATTAAGTATATATTAAATTATTTATTCTATTGAGTATTCGAAAGTCACTAAGTCCTCATTATTTAATTTTTTGGTTAACATGATGTGATTGTTATTTTTTCTCTCATTTTTTTTATTCATGTTCATGTATTAAAAATTGAAAAATGTAAGGTGATTGATATAAAATGATATTTTCATTAAGAGGTAACTTTTATTATTTTTATTAAAAACGTCTTGGATAACAAGATCATATTTTAAATTTCATCACATTACTCACATCAACAGAGATAATAGCGGGGTTACTATTATTAGGCATTTTTCAAACTAGTGTAATTTTTTTATAAAAATCTCAAAATAGTGTATTTTTCTTTTTTAATTTTAGATGTAGGAAAATGGTGAGTTGGACGTTATCATTATACACAATTTAATTTAAGATTATGTGAAATCATGAAAAAAGAACACGATTTTAATTGAATGAAATTGTATATTAAAGGTACTAATTGAGGATGATTAATTCTCCTACCCTATGTTCTTATATTTTCTAATTGACTGTGCACATAAAATTAATAGAATTAATTTTATAGTGAAATTTTATTGAATATATAATGATTGAAATTAATTGTCATTAAATAATTGAAATAAATGTGAAGTTCATTTGAATAGAATAATAGTTACCTGCTATGAAGAAAATTACCTTTTTGTGAAGAAGAAAATGTATGTAAAAGGTAGTTCAATAAAAAGATGGTTTTTATATAGTGGAAATTCAAATTATTTGAACTCCTTAGTTTTTAAAACTTATTTCTATCTTTTTCCTTCTTAAAATTACTTGAGCTCTCTCTTTTTTTATATATAAAAATATAACATTTTTCTGTAATTTTATAAAAATTCTCAAACTATTTCTGCTTTTTTTTCTTTTATAAAAGTAATCATTTTTATAATTTCCATCTACATATAACGTGTTTTCCTATTAAATGTATCGTCTTCCATCACTTCCACCAAATATGTTCGCGACCTCATCATTCACCCCACCATCTGCACACTATTGTCGACCCACAATACCCGCACCACAACAAGATGATGATGAAGATGATGATGATGACGATGAAGATGAGAATGAGGATGACGATGATGATCCACCACCACCACCCCCATCACACCATAAAAGACTAAAAAGACAAATAAGAATATCTCATTGTGGAACCTCCTCACACAAATAAATTTTTAAAGTTTGTAATCATAATAATCAACTTCACTACAAGAAAAAAACTATGTAAAGACCAATTTTTAGCTACCAAATGAAATAGTTGCTAATTGTAACCAAAATAGTCATCAAATTAAATTTTGGTTGAATAGAAATAGTGATTGAATTTAGTGACCAATTAAGTCAAGATAACTGGTTTCTAACAATAGCTACTTAGGTTTTAGTGACTTATGTCATTAGATTCTAAATTAGTCTCTAACTTAATTAGATACCAATTTAGAATATAATGACATAGGTCACTAAAACCTTGGTAGTTAATGTCAGATACCAATTATATTGACTTAATTGGTCTCTAAATTCAATCATTACTTCTATTTTGTAGTTATTTAGCAACCAAAATCTATTTTGGCAACTATTTTTGTCACAATTAGAAACTATTTCATTTGGTAACTAAAAATTGGTCTCTCAATACCTTTTTTCTTGTAATGCTTGTATATTTTTATAAGCAATATAACTAAATGATGCATATTTCTATTTAGTATTTATTTATGACAAAAGTTATTTATAAATAAATATTTAACCAATTGTTTATGCACTTTGAGGTCTTTTGTACATATTTTATTTTTAAATTGGTTTGATAAACCTATTTTAATATATATTTTGCTTTTGAATGATATCATTCATGTTTACTATTTGTTTAAAAAAAATTACTGCAATGATTATTTTTATAAAAGAAAAAAAATAGCCAAAGTAGTTTTTAAGAAAGAAAAAAAAATCTATTTTAACATTCCATTTCAAAAAATTTATTTAAAAAATATATAATATTTTAGATTTCTCTATAATGAAATGATGTATATTTCTCTTTAGTATTTATTTATGATAAAAGTTAATTATAAATAAATGTATAACCAATTATTTATGCACTTTAAGATAATTTGTACATATTTTACTTTTAAATTGGTTTGACAATCTATTTTAATATATATTTTATTTGAGGAATGATATCATTCATGTTTACTATTTTTTTTTAAATTACAACAATGATTATTTTTATAAAAGAAAAAAATGAGCAAAAGTAGTTTTGAGAATTTTTATAAAATTATAGGAAAGGTTATTTTTATATATAAAAAAAGAGAGAGCTCAAGTAATTTTAAGAAGAAAAATATATAAATAAGTTTTAAAAACTAACCAGTTCAAATAATTTAAATTTTTACTATATAAAAACCATCTTTTTATTTAACTATCTTTTACATACATTTTTTCTTTCACAACAAGTAACTTTTCTTTAGAATAGGTAACCATTCTTCCATTCAAATTAACTTCACATTTATTTTAATTATTTAATAAAAAATAATTTCAATCATTATATATTCAATAAATTTCATTATAAATTAATTTTATTAATTTTATGTGTGCACAATCCAACACAAAGTGAGAAAAGAAAACAGAAGATGAAGGGTGAGAGAATTAATCACCCTCAAATCAAATCAAATGGTGTTGTACACTAATGATTTTAATTAGTTAATTAAAATCCTATTTTTAGTGCACAATTTCATTCAATCAATTAAAATGGTCTTCTCTTTTCATGATTTCACATAATCTTAAGTTAAATTCTACAATAATGACACAATTTATTTATAAACCTCTTTACATTACCTACATCTCCAGTTAAAAAAAAAATTACACCATTTTAAAAATTTCACAAAATAATTACAATCACTAAACTTTATATTTCTTAACACATAGACACAAATAAACAAGATGATGAACTAAAATAACAATCACGTCACACAGTTAACAGAATTAAACAACAATAACTCAATTTAAAAGTATAAAAAATTTAAATACTTGATAGATAAAAAAATATTTAATAGAAACTCAATTAGAAATACTTATTCTGGAAAGGTTTAAAACTTAATTAAACCAAATTAAATATGTTTATTAGATAAGGTATAGAGTTTTGATAGCTTGTCTGGATCAAGTCGAAAATCCAACTGAGAGAAGGACTTTGGAAGCTGAGGAACTCCGTTGCCTTCATTGTGGTTGATCATATCAATCATAGAGGCCTGTAAGAGTGCATTGTAGTGGTTTATGTTCTTAAGAGCATTTGGGTTACCCTCTGTTTTCGGAGATTTTCTCACACTGCCACTTGAGAGAAAAGCTGATGCATTTGTGCTCCCTTCATTCGTGAATTGTCTTGAACCAGATGATGTGCTGCTAGCACTATTCCCAGTTTCTTGACCCTGCTTCTGTTGTTCCACATTCTTCTGTCAATCACAAAAAGCTACATAATTTACTATCTTTATGGTTACTTAGTATCTTATGGTACACATTTTTACCAAAACTACATCCAAATATTTTCACTCTAAAAATGACGAATTTAGACAAAGTGTGATTACTCACCTCTTTTGATGATTCTGTATCTTCGCGGGGTTGTTCAGCAATTTGGTTTTTTCCCGATTCAGCTTCAGTTTTACTTGTTTGAGATGGTTGTCCTCTTTTAGAAACCCTGTGCCATAATCATGAAAAGCATGAAATCAAGTGATTTACTCTGTTGCTATCAGAAAACGAATAATTTAGTTCATATAATGTTCAAAGCTCATAACGCAGAAATATAATGTATTTTGTCCTCTATATCTTCATCTCTTTTGTAGTGCTTGAATGGTTAAGAAAACTTTTTCCATTATTGAAATAATTAGGTTTAATTATATTTTTTTACCTCTAAAATTTCACAAACTTTGCTGTCCAGTTTACTAAACATCATAAAGTTTATGCGGAAATAGAAAACTCACCTCAACTAAAACAACTATATGACCTTTTTTTCTTTCAAGTACCACAATTTAGACAAATCACTTGTTAGAATTTGTGAAAAAAATTTCTTGTGTATAAAATTCACAAAATTTTACACTTGGAAAAAATGTAATTAAGCCATCTAATTAATATACCTTTTGCTTCTCTTAGTTTGTAAGCGTTCATCCTCGTCTCTGTGGATTACTGGTAAAGCTGAACGGTCACATGCTAATGGTTCACATTGGAAGAACTGGAAGTAGTAAAAAATTAGCACGTTGCAAGTTGACAGCAATAAATATTGTTAGTGCACAAAAAATTTAAGAAAATTTGTTGGAAAGTTATGTGGATACAATTTGTTTGATTAAAGTTATCCTCCAAAAAGAATTTTGCAAGATTCATTTTAGTATTTAGTTGCTATGGTCACAAAAACAATTTTCTCTACCCTAGCATTATAAAAGCTTCATTAAAAAGAAAAAGCAATATTATTCTTTAATATCAAAAATAATTTTAAAATCTGTCTATCAAATTGTATCTATTGAGTAAAAAAAACTTCATTACAATCAACTTTAAAATCTTAACACACCATTCTCAAAAATTACATAAAAAATTATGAAACAGAATAAACTGAACTGGAAAAAAACAGCAAGAAGATGCATAATTAAGAATAGCAGATAAACGTACTTCACTTTGAAGTGCAGAGGCAGCACTTCCACGATTTGTGGGGTTGAGATCAAGAAGTGTAGCCAAAAGTGCCTGGGAAGAAGAAGGAAACTTGTGGAAGACCTCTTGGAAAGTAGATTTGTAATGTTGTGGGGGCCTGTAGCTTGTTGTTAGCTTCAGTTTTTTAAAGTAATCCTCTGAAGGAGAACCACAAAGTTTGAAGATCATCTGAATCTGTTCAACCTATATATACACATCAATTGCTTACAAGAATCAGCATTTTCAACCTAGTATTAGCTGCAGCATCACTGAATAACAAGATAAGATTGTCAATTATATTTAGTGGCTAATTTTAAAATTATTTTTTATTTAATTAGCTAATTTAGATACCAACAAATAAAAAAAATATATATATATTAGATTTGTAGAAGACATGTACAACCATATATAAGTCCATCCAGAAGGAAGAAGATAAAATTAAAGACAAAAGAGCAAAACCAAGGATTCCTCTAACATGCATGAGACATGACCAGACCATGGAAATTGTAATTTGTAACCTTCTCTCTCGGAGTCGTACGTAAAAGGAAGCATCTTCAACCGCAAAATAAAAAGATAATAATATCCAAATTTAAAAGTTGGACGGCAAGGTATTTTTTTCCTTAAAACTATGATGTTCTCTGTATTGTTATTTCCCTTTTGTTTCCACTAACCTTTTGGGCCTTCATCAAACTCATACAATAGATCCTTTCAGAAAAAATTCAAACAGAAAAGGACAATTTTTTTCCGTACAGTACGTATATAATATATTTTCAAGATTCGAACATTGAGGTGGCATAAAGAGATCTTCCAAATATTTTTTGTTTCTCTTAATTAACGAAGTTTTTTTGGTTACCGAAGTGACCTTTTGCCGGATTTTGTTGGTAAAGATAACAGTTGATTGCTATTTATTTTGTTTCTGATAAAATAATTAGTCATATTCCCACGTAAGATCCCATGCATAAAGTAGACAAGCCACAAGGTTGGATCATAGGATTGGATTCATTAATTTGTGTACTGTCTTAACAGAAAAACTTGCTTATAAAACGCTTTTGAAATTATTGCAAACATATGAATATGCATGAAATGGATATTGATGAGAGAATTGTTCTTCACTTTGGAATCTAAACGTTTCATTCATATGGTATAGTACCAAACTCTTACCTCTGTCCTACCAGGCATAATTGGTCTTCCAACAAACATCTCAGCCAAGAGGCACCCTGCACTCCAGAGATCAATGCCAAATCCATAACTGGTTGAACCCAAAAGAAGTTCTGGAGCTCTATACCAAAGTGTTACTACTCTATTTGTTAGAGGTTTTTCAGATTCAATGGAAGTTGCAAGTCCAAAATCTGCAATTTTCAGCACCCCTCTTCTGTCTATTAACAAGTTAGAAGCCTTAATATCTCGGTGCAAAATTCCCCTCTCGTGACAATGCTGGAGACCACATAGTAGCTGCTGCATATAGCACTTGATCTGGTACAAAACAAATTGATAAAAAATACTGCATTATGTCACAAGAGACTTCATATCCAAAAGTAATTCATGACAAAACAACCTACGGTAATCATTTACTCAATGTATAACCATCAAAGTATTGGCATTACACACTCTTAAAAACAAAACAACTAGTAACATAGTTCCAATTATATCTTAAAATTTGAATCTAAATAAAACTTAGGTTATAAGTTGACAACTTTGCCGCACCCATATTCAATATTTTTATTATATGATCGTTGGTGTTGGAAAATGAGGTAAAAAAGCGAACCTGTGGTAGGGTGAGTGTCTCCCCAGGTCGAGAGATAATGCGTGTGAGATCAGACTGCATGAAGTCAAAAACTAGATAAAGACTATACTGCATCCTCGATGTAGCTAGTCCTTTGAGCTTGATCACATTGGGATGATCAAGCTTCTGCAGCATCATGATCTCTCTTGCCATAAACTTTATGCTTTCAGAATCCGACGTGTCAAACCGTACCTTCTTCAAAGCAACAATCTTTCCCGTGCCCTTCTCTCTTGCTTTGTACACATTGCTATATGTTCCACGTCCTATCTGCGTCCCAAAATGGAAATCATTTCACTTCCATCACACTACATTTTCTCAATATTATAAACTCCATCTCATATTATACATTCTTTGCATAAATGTCTTCTTGAAACAAATTATGTAATAATAATACAATTACTTCATTCCATGAATCATATTTTCTCTACCATTTATATTCTTATTTTTTATACTTTTTTTATTATATGATTTAAATATAATATATTGTGTTAACAAGACAAATTTAATTTCCTTTTCATATGTTGTTGGATCTTAATCATGTGTACGAGTTCATAAATATTCTTGCCTTAATTAGCATGCCATATATATGAACTGTGCAAATATTTCATCACACAATGTAAGTTAAACAAACGAGGTTAAAAATATTTATATTAAAAGCAGGTCATGATATTATAGTTTAAAGAATTGGAATACCTTGGCAAGTTTTTCATAGGAATCAGCGCTCTTGGGAACAAGCTTAGCCAGAACATTGGTGGGGATGTTATCTAGTAACCACTTTGGCCACCCATCCACAAATTCATGTTTGGACTCCTTAGAATCCAAATCCTTACTATTACTTTCTTTAGCAGCATCCTCCAATACCTTATTCTTCTCTTTTTTAGCAACATTTTCTCCTCCTCCTCCTCCTCCTCCTACTACTACATCACCTCCACCTGAACCCTTATTCACACGCTCACGCACTCTCTGTCGCTGAGTCTCCCTTCTCACCCTCTCTCCCACATTAGATGAGCGTGCCCTGGGACCCTTGTGGCTCAAAACCCTCTTCACTCGCTGTTTCCGCCTCTCAGCTTGGGGAGGGGGAGAAAACTTGCCACAAACACATCCCATGAAACCTAGGACCAGATAGCAACCGGGTGATGCTGATGTATCATGAAACTAGACTGATATTAATAGGGTTGAAGAAAGAAAGAGGGGGTTGTGAGTTGTGAGTTATGAGTTGTGAGTTGTTGTTGAATTGATGAGTATGTACAGCAGCAAAGGATTAAGAAGAAGATGCTAAAGGGAAGGTTCAGTCTAAGCTCTGCTGGCATGTCCAAGAATGGTGAAAAGATGGTGAGTAGTACTATGCAAGGGTGATGGAGTGAGACACTTGAAATTTAATGATTGGATTATTCATGAGACCAACAACTATGGTTGGTACTAACGAAACGGCAGCATGAAAATTGTTTCATCACAAGACTGGCGTTATTCTACACAAGTCAAATGATTAGTTAACGTATTCCATATGGATAAAAGAAGCTGCAGGGAGGCTAGACAGGTAGAAAGTAAATGAAGAGAACAAAAGTTGATTCGATTAAAGATAAATAAAACGAACCTGACTTTTTCTGATTAAAAATTAAAAATAGATATAATCGACTACGTCTTCACATGTAATATAATTAAGAGAGCTTGAAAATATACTCTCATCAAATACTTTACAGTGACAACTTATTTAAATTAGTTTGGTGGATTCATTTTTAATTTAAATCTTTTTTTTTAATTTTGAATGAAATTTTAGACGTTAAAAAAATTAAAAAAAAAATCAATGTTTATTACAGAAATTGATAAGATAATTTATTTTGTTAAATCCTATTTAGGCTACCTAATTTATAGAAACAACTAGCACAACAAAGCTAAAAGAATCAATAGACCTTATTCATCATATAAATTATTCTTTATATAAATTATTCTTTATTTTCTAAAGGCTAATGTTAAAGGAAATAAATAAAAAGTCAGCAAATAATAAATCGTGATACTAACAATTGTCAGACCCAAAACATATATAAATGCTCGTATTGCCTCATTTTAAAAAAAAGGAAAATTTTATATGAAAAAAAGTAAATAATGAAAAATATAATACATAAAGAAAAAATTCAACTAAAAGCATCAAATAATTATATCTTCATACTGAAGCATTATGTCATTAAAATAGTATATCATCACTCCTCGCCAAAATTAACAAAATAATTAAATTAGTTTAAATAAAAATGTTATCTACTTATATTTAAAATATACTGAGAAGATGTATCACAATATAATATAAAATCCAATCAGATTATATATGTTGATATAACTTGAATAACTATATATGTAATAATAATTGATTGAACGATAAATATTCGGGTTTTTTTTAACAATAAAGAATGAATATATTAATAAGAAACATTTCAGAGATATTTCGTTCCCTATACAAAAAAGAAGTTTTCAACATGCATATCAATACATATACCAATACAGGTTTCTAGTACTCAAATCATCATAAACCATACAAACACACGTCATATAGCACCATCAACTCAGAAGGGCAGCTTCTAATCAAGTGAGACTAAAATAAAATACTTTGCAAACACCAATTTTATATAGAACCAAATTGACTCAAGAATTAACTCATCTCACAATGTTTATTGTTGACACCATTCACCCTTACCGAACACCTTTATCATCAGCACCACTAAGCACATTGTGCAATGATTATAATTTTCAAGTTGCTTATTGGAGACTTGATATTAGCTTACAAATCACAACTTTGTTGTTCAGTGTATCTTCTTTGTTCCCTCACAGTAAAGTGCAATATCATTTCTTCATTGTCCTACCTCCTACTATGTCTTCCAGAAAAACAAACCTACATCCTAGACCTCTTAATACCTATACTAGGTAGACTTCACACTCAACCACATCACCCTTAATGTTACCATATAGTAACTCTATACCAAACCCATACTCCTATGACACAGTACAACAGCTACTAGACACCAATTATTCCACAACACCCACTACTAAGAGGTAAGGGTTACTAAGGCAAAATGTCCAATAGTAGGTACAGCCTCTCTAACCCAGAGTATTCAAACATTGTACATGACAAAGACACCAATCAGAGTAAATAAAGTTAGCTCTCAACACTTTGTGTTTTAACCAAGACCAACTCTTAAGTTAAGCAAGACAAAAGATTTCATTGGTATCCACTATTTCACTACTAAAAACCACTTTGTTTTTATGGTTCCAAATCTTCAAGACAATACTCACATCCCTTTCCAAACTTTATTAACTCTTGTAGTTAAGCACATCAAATGAAAACTTTGGAAATGATTGGCGATAGACTCATGCCTAACAGCATCAGTGTCAACCCACTTATCACAAGCATCTCACACTATTTGTACCATCTTACCAGTAATAAAGAGGTGTTGGGTTGTTTTCTCAACTTCCTGACACAAGGAGGACATAAAACACTCTAGATCCACCCTCTTCTAATCAAATTTTCTCTTGTTGGCAATATGTACATCATTGTCCTTCAAATACACACTTGTGTTGAGGGAGCAACCTTCGGGCTCCATAACACCTGAAAGATCTCATAACTCTACACTTTATCATCTTGATACAAGATTTTGTATCCTGACTTAACTAAATACTCTTATTGGTCATCTGCTACCCATAGCAACCCATCCTGACCATCCCTCTTCCATGTACTACTTGAATAAGGTCTAGCATCTGTTCTTCTAATTGTTTTTCCCACACAAGCCTCTCTCTTTTCCAACCTAAGTTTCACCTAAATATTTCTCAACTATTCTCTTACACCCATTCCTCAACCTCATCCACAACACTATCCTTACACATAGAGATGGAAAATAATCTTAGGAACCTATATCGAAGTGTTTGGCCATCAATCCACTTATCTTTCCAAAATTTTACTTTCTTCTCATCCCCTAAAGTCCATTGTACATTACAATCAAACCAATTTTCTTGGGGCCCTACACTACACACTTTATATAAGTCACGCCACCACCACGAGTGGTTTCTCTTCGAGAGATTAACATCCATATCCCTTCAAGTACCATAACATGACTCTAGTATACTTCCCCCTATAAGCCCCCCTCCAACACTACAAACCTCCATTTTCATTTGGCTAGCAAATATAAATTAAAGCAAACCTCCAAACCTACTTCAACTGGACTACAAACCTTCTCTCAACCAACCGAGACAATTTTCCCCCTCACGACCCCAACACCAAAGGAATCTAGCTTGTAATTTTTTGATTTGATTGAACACGCATGACGGGACTTTGAAGAAAGAAAATAGAACAATGGTAGTGCATTAATCATTGATTTAATAGGCAAATTCAACCTGTCATTGAGAGCACTCTATCCTTCCACCTAGAAAGTCTAAATTTGATTTTGTCTACTATTGGACTCCAAAATAGCGATCTCCTAGGGTTTCCTCCTATTATCATCTCAAGATATTTAAATGGTAAACCAATATAATGACAATTTAAACATTTAGAGAACACATGCAAATCTTATAAACTAACACCTAAAGCCCCTACATGGCTTTTATGAAAGTTGACCCTAAGTCTAGAGGTCAATTCAAAACATCTCATAATAGTTTTAACAGCCGAGACATTATGGTACATGGATTGATAGAAAATCAAAATGTCATCCGCAAATTGTAGAAGTCTATTTGCACTCTCTTCCTACCCATTTCCACTCCTACAAGCAAATTCTTTCTTTTAGCTTCCCTCATTAAACCCATGAGACCCTCAACTATTATAAGGAACAAGAAAGGTGTCAATGATCACCTTGCCTAAGTCCCCTATTAGTTTTAAATTCTTTAGTTGGGCTTCCATTCACCAACATCGATATCGTAGCATACTATAAACAAGTTTTGATCCATTTAATTCATGTATTATTAAAGCCTAGTCTACCTATCATATAGAAGAGAAACTTCCAATCCACCGAGTCGTATGCTTTTTCAAAGTCCACTTTCTTTAACACACCACTCTTCTTTTCCTTTTTAAGGTAGTCCACTTTTTCATTAGCTACCAAAACACTATCAACAATACCCCTGCCTCCTAAGAATGCAGATTGGTGTATATTAATCACACTGGATAGCTCACACTTAAGCCAATTAACCAAAATCTTATATAGTACTTTGTACACACAACCCACCAACAAAATAGGCCTAAAGTCATTCAAGGTTGATGGTTATCCTTTTTAGGAACCGTGATAAAGGAAGCATTACAGCCTCACGAAATAAAAAGAGAACTTTGGAAGCTAAAAACAACTATTTTAGCCTTGAGAATATCCCAAAAAACAACTATTTCAACCTCGAGAATATCCCAGTTGTTTTCAATAAAGTGAAAATTATACCTATCCAGACAATGACTTTTTGTACTACCTCATTGACTCACTGCTTCTAGAGATAAAGATCGTGCACTTAAATAAACTACTAGGTTTTTGGACAATAGAGATAAACATGTGTGAAGACTATATACTTGACAAGTTAGCTTTCAAACAAGTAGAAGAACCCCAAAGAAGGGGAAACTTGAGCTTGTTCACTTAAATGTTTAGGGTTTAAAGATAGTTATCCATTAATGGGAAGCAATACTTCATGACTTTTATTGATGATCACTCTAGAAAGATATGGGAATACTTTCTGAAATATAACTCTGAAGTGTTTAAGGCTTTCAATATTTGAAAGCCAATAGCAGAAAATGAGACAAAATTTTAGATGAAAAAGCTCAAAACTAACAATGGTGGTGAATATGTATACACCAAATTTCAGAAGTTTCTTATAAGTAGGGGATTATAATGGAAATGAATGTGCCAGGTACACCTCAACACAATAGTGTAGTTGAATGTACAAATCGAACACTAACTGAAAGGGTCATAAACTTGTGTTTGCAGTGAGGCTTACCAAAGCAGTTTTGGACATAAAGAGTCAACCCAACAACTTACTTAATCAATCAAGGTCTACCAGTATCATTGAATCACATTATCAGAAGAGATATGGCGTGAAAAAATGGTGTAACTCTCACATCTGAGAGTTTTCGGTTGTGTAACATATGTGCACATTATTGATCAAGGCAAAAATAGACTTGATTCTAAATTGAAGAAATACATTTTTATTGGTTATTACAATGATGAATTTGGCCACCATCTATGGAAAACAAAAAGATGATTTGTAGTCGTGATGTGATTTCAACAAGAGAGCAACGTGCAAGGATACGAACAACACATACACTAACAACTTATAACAAAGGTGGGCCAGTGTATGCAAAGGCAGATGGTGTCTCAAAAACTCCTCACATTGAGACTTCTCACCTTGAGTAATCACTTGAAAAGAATAATGACGAACAATTTGACACACTAGAGCCTTTTATTCAAGCTCTTACTTTTGAGAATATCTTCTCAACCTCATATGCCTAATAGAAAATATTTGAGTTATATATTATTAACTGATGAATGAGAGCAAAAAAAAACTATGAAGAAGTATGTCACACTATAAATTCTAGTGAGAGCTTGCCATGAAAGATGAAAAGAAATCTTTATTATTCAATCATACATACAAACTAGCAAAGTTACATGTTGGAAAGAAGACGTTTTATAACGAATGAGTGTATCAGGTGAAGGAGGATCAAATGGCTCCAAGAGATACAAAGCTCGATTAGTTACCAAAGGATTTCAACGAAAGGAAGGAGTTGACTACACTCTGAAATCTTTACAATAGTTTTGAAGCTTAATATTATAAGGTCTCTCTTCAGTATCATTGCTAATGAAGAGCTTAAATAATTGAATGTAAAGACTGCATTTCTTTATAGAGATGATTTAAATGAAAAAATTTACATATAATAATCTAAAGGTTTCTCTATTATTTGTAGAAATAAACTCCAAAACAGTAGTACAAAAAGTTTGAAATATTAATCATTATTGTTTTTTAAAAGAGATAAATCAAATTATATCATTTTTCTAGTTTATATTGATGAGATGTTAGTAGCTACATTTACACTAATTTTATAATTGAAAAATTTTACGTATATTTCAATTTTCCTACACTCTTCTAACACTTAATAAAATAAATAATATTTTTATTCTTTTTTCTATTAATCCCATATTATTTTATATTTTAAAATAAAAATATCATATCGTCAGTTGGATCGGTGTTTAATAAAATATGTATTGTCGGTGTATCATCACCCATTTTAGATTGTCTGTCTATTATCATTCATTAAGTTATAAAAAAAATATTGTTTTCTTTTATGTTTTATGCAATAAATACTTATGACAAAGATATCCAACCAAATGTTAAAATTAATAATTACATCTAGCCCAACCAATATTAGCATCTGTTTAAATAAAATTCAACAAAATTAATGATTTTGATATAAAATTTAGTTTTGAAATGTTATGATTTATATTTGGACGTTTTTAATTTAGTATAACTTTTAATCCAACACATAACATATTATTATACTTTTAATAATGGAAAATTAACACCATATTATTATACTCTTAAAAGTCATTACAAGATAAATAAATAAATAAAGCCTCAATAGTTTCCATTTCTCCTTCCAAATTTCTAAAGCAAAGAACATCCCTAAAATTGAAGGGAATAAGACCCTTACTTTCTTCCAACCATTGAATGAATAGTTAAAAGTGGAAAGTGAAAGAAACTGTGTAACACTTGATATATCAAAGGTTACACAGCTATTTGTCCTTTTTCTTTTGTCTTTTCACCATCTTTTTGTATCTGTAATATTCAGTTCTCCATGTTTTCAATAAGCAATAATCTTCTGAACTCCTTCAATGTATCCATCTGAGCTGCCGCCAAACAAATCCACCGATGCTAACACTGCTTTTGCACTGCATGCCAATTCACCTCTTAGCTGGCCCTGCATCACAATATCATAAAGTTCCAAACAATCACGCTTTATTCTGATATATATACTATTTTAAACATTATAACATGAAAAATTAAACACGATCACCCTTGGGTTAATTTTTAATTAAAATAAATCTAAGTATTCATTTAATTCATGTTAAACCCAGACTTTTTTTACTGTGTCTATCTTCACATAACACATTTTTTTACTAAAATAACTGGTAGCTATTTTTAATCTATATCATTATGTTTACTTGCTAAATTTTACTTTTCTAGTTTTTAGGCATTTTTTTCCAAAGGTGAAAAGTGAAAAAAAAAATCAATATCCTATTTCAGCTTAAATATATTTCAATTGTTTTTATTAAAATATGTGACTAATGTAATAACGAAATTAATAACACTACAAAGAATTTACAATTTTAACTATCAACTTTAACTACAAAAAATTGGTAGTTATATAACTTCGAGTATTTTCAAAATACGACTCGATCATTTTCAAATAGTTATATTAATTATATAACTTTGTGAGTTGCGATTTGTTTTATTAAACGTCCTAAGGGCGTTACAAAGAGGAGGTAATCATAAAACAAAAACTAAGAATAGGTGAGGAGAGAGAGAAAAAAAAAGTAAAAATTAATATTTATTCTTTGAATAATTTGTACACTAAGTTATTCTTATTTTTTATGGGTTGACTATCTTCTTTTCAAATTGAAACATGAAAAGTCCAATATTATATTTTTGGACAAATATAGGATAAATTTCATATTTACTAATTTAATCATTTCTAAATTATGTGTATGTCATCTTATAAAAGATGGAAAATAAATTCTCCTTAGAAAAAACTAAATAAATACTGTAGAAGTTATAAGCTGATTAAATATTAGGGGTGTTTATGAGTTATATAACAAATCCATTATCTAACCTACTAAAACAATATCAGGTTGAGTTTATATTTTTTTTATGTTATACTCTCAATTTAACTTAATATAATCTTAACTGAATTGGATTTGATTTGGCCAAATTGGATTAATATATTGAAAAAAAAAAGTTATAATTTTCAAATATTAAGTAGGATTTGATCTAATCATAAATAAAACCTGACTTAATATAATTAGATTGAATTGAGTTGGATTATTCAGGAAACTAATCCAATAAACAAATTTTATTAATTAAATCTAAAATAAATAAATATCTTGAAGGGAGATATGATATTCGTTAATGAGTTATAATAAACTTATATAATTCACCGTAATTATTTTTATTCTCACTCACTTTACATTCCTAAAACTAAAATATCTAATGTTTTTAAATAACTTTAAGGTAATATTAAATACTATCTTTTTATATATTAAAATTACCAACATGATTATTTTTAAATAAATTTGATTATTACTTTTTTTGAAAAAAAAAAAAAATCTGTTACTTCTAGCGGGCTATATTGAACTGGAGAGGTAGGGACCAGCTACATATTGGGCCAACATTGGACTCCCTGCCTAATTTTTCGCCCACAATCACAAAAGCTTTGACCGGAGAATTCAGAGAAACCTTTCCTCTGTTTTTTGTCTTAGTGTAAGGTAAGTTAAAACATAATAACTCCTGTTATATTTTTAATGAGATAATTTAAGCTTTTAAAATATTCACAAACCTTTTTATATTAATATTAGTTATTTTAACAGTTAATATTATTTTTCTCTTCTTATACACAATAGTTATAGTTTTTTTATTAGATATGCCTCATGTAAAGTTATTTGGGACTATCACACTTAACGTTATACTTGTAAGAAAAAAAAAGAGTACATTAAAATTAAATTTAAATATATATTTTTTTTTACTTGATTTACATGATAAAAGAATTCAACGTTGATTAAATTTTGTATATATATAGACACACCAGAATATTAAAAAGAAATAATTTTATTAAATGTAACTCAAGCCCGTTTTATGTGTGTTGGTAGATTGGATTTGGTAGAATTTAAAAAATTCATTATACAGCCTACTAAAAAGATATATGATTAGGTTAGGTTGGATTTATACATTTATGTTAAACTCAACACTATCCATGAGTGAGTTGGATTAAATTAGGAAAATTGAATCAAGATTTTGAAGAAAAAAAATATGAAAAATTGTAATTTTCAAATATCTACCTAATTAAAAAATAACACAATTTTTATAAAAATTATTTCATGCATTTAAGTAATTTAATTGGTCAAGCTTTAAACTAACTCAAGACATAAAAGAAAAAATATAACACATTCTATCTATAATACTATTAAAAGAGTGAGTTTTTCATTAAATTTCAAGTCCTTCATATTAAACTCATCACCTAACTTAATCCTTATAGATTAATTTGGGTTGAGTTGAGTTCAATTCTATCATAAATGAAATTCAACTTAATTTAATTGAGTTAAATTAGATATAATTAGATGTTCTGATTTAATGATTATTCCTACCATGTATTTAAAGTGTAAAAAAATTATATATTTTCTTTTAATTAAGAATTGACCTTATTGACTTTTATAATATTTGAAATTTATATAAAATTAGTTTCTTTCTGATTGCGTATTTGTGTTTTTTTTTAGCATTATGTGTTTATAGATATTGAAGCAGAGGAGAGAAATGGACATGGTCCTATTTGTCTATATATACACGTAGTTAAAATATTCCTCTTGCGATTTTGATGTTTCCAAAGTCAATTTGAAATAACATTAGAAAATACACGCTTGCAAGAACAAGTTACGCATTTAACGAAAAGCGTGTGAATAGATCTAGAAGGTGATTTAAAGTTAATAAAAAGTAGATTTTGAAGCTGTTCAAAACTAAGCATCCATAAACCCTTTGCGTCAAAACCATGTATCCCTGCCATTAGATCCTTCAATCAAGGTTCTGCATGTGCCTTTCAATTTAAATATATGTGCCTTTGAGGAGGAACTTATTCTGATAGATGTAGTTTTTTTTATGACCTAGAAAAAGAAAAGTATGCTGTATTCTCTAATTATGTTTGTATTCTCTAATTATGTTTAACTTTTAAACAATTAGAATAACTTTCATACAATCGTTTTTAAACTAAAGAAGATCTATGTTTAATAGTGTATATTAAAATTATACGCAACTAAGACAATATAATTTTAAATATAATATCTATTTTATTTTGAACTAAAAGTTGTCTCACAATTAATCACGTCGTTGTAGCATTATTAATTTGACTGTAAGTTTACGAAAAAGGGAAATTCTAAAATATGGATGATAAAAATAATAAAATTAAAGATTTAATAACCAAATTCACATAATCATCACAAAGTAAAATATGTAATTAAGAAATTTATTTAATTTTATTCATCTCGATATCAATTATATTCATATTAATAAATTAATAAAAGTAGGAGTTGTTTAGAAGTTAATTTTTATAATATATTTAATATTTTTTAAGTAGAGTCCGTTTTAATAATTAAGAAATTATTCTTGATTTTGATATATTCAAATATTTTAGTGAAAGGTTCACAAAGATTTTTTAATGAAATATTATGTTCATGGTAAAACTTGGAAAAACAATTTTTGACAACTCTAATTTGATCTATCTTATTTAAAAAAAATACTATAAATTTTTATAAAAGAATATTTTAATTTTACAATGCATAATACCTAGTTTTCAATATTGTTGTTGTTGAGTTCAATTAAGAAAGGGATTCACTCTCATATCTCATATGAATAATATCAATTAGCTCTTCAAGAAATCACTCTTTGAACTACAAGTTTTCTCAAGATAAAGACATCAACTCAAGTTACTAATCATGTTCAAAAATATTTTTTTCACCTTCAAATCTCAATTATTGTTACCATAGATCCAACGACTTTGACATTACCATTTATTCATAACGCTTAAGAATGGTTATATTCAACAAATTTAAATTTTTCTAATTTTAAAAATTTTAAATCTACAATAGTCTTAGTTTGCACGATTAGTCCATGACAAAATAATGTTAAAACTACAATAGTATTAGTTAACAACTAGCCAATGAGAAAACAATATAAGAGTTATAACAATTCTACTTAGCACAACTCGTCCACAAGAAAATATTGTATAAACCATAATGATCTTAGTTTGTACAACTAACTGATAAAAAAATAATGTTAAAGCTAACCGTCGTAGTTAGCTCAATCAATAGACAAAAAAATAATATTAAAGCTAGAATGGTCTTAATTTACATAACTAGTTAATAATAAAAGTTTTAGTAAATACAATAGCTTGTTGATAAAGAAATAATTTTAAATTTAGAACGATCATAATTTGCACATATGACCGAAAAGAAAATAATGTTAAAATTTTAGTGGTCTCAATTAGCAAAACTGTCTAACATGAAAATAATGTTAAATGTACAATAACTTTAGTTTACACAACTAACAAATAAGGAAATCATATTAAAGTTACAACAATCTTACTTAGCACAATTGGTCAATGAAAAAATAATGTTAAAGTTACCATGGTCTTAATTAACACATATGATTGAAGAAATAATACTAAAGTTACAACCATCTTAATTTACATAACTGGATGAGAAAATAAATTCATAATACATAAATGAAGTTAGACATATGGTTTTAGTTTGCAAAACTAGTGGACAAAAATGAAGGTAAAGTTACAATACTCTTGGCCTTAACAATTATAATAATAAGGTAATTGGTTCATAAAAGTAAACGTGGAATCTAATCATAATAATTAAAGATGGAATGTCAAGTGTGAAATCCAATCATAAGAACATTATATAGAATATAGAAGATTTGATAAAATGAAAAAAAAAAAAATCCCTAATAGTGGATTACGTGAAAGGTTACATCAACTATTTTTTTTTTAAGAAATTGAAAATATTTTTTTTTTAAAATTGACCTATTTTTTCTTTGCTGGGATATGTTGCTTTGATTCTCAATTTGAAAATCAATTTAGAAAAAATGCACACTATGTTTGAATGCATAATGTTATATGTTTTGAGTTATTTAACAAATATCTACGAGTTTTAAATGTTATTCTACGTTTCAAATTTTATTATACTTACCTAATATTTATATTTATATTTATATTTATATTTATATTTATTAAAATACAATAACAAATGTGTATCATTATTTTGAAGAATACAATTATGTATTATGAATATGAAAACAAGTTAAAATATAAATATGATAATAATTAAAAAAATACAGCGAGACTCTTTATTTGACAAACTTACTCTATAAAATGTTTGATAATTTTTTTATGAAAAATATTTACTATTTTTACAGTAAAAAGGTTAAAAAAAACCCAATCCAAACTAAATATAGAGATTATTTGGTTTGGTTCAATTCAACAATGCCGAGTTTAGAAAATAGCACAAATTTGAACAATATATACAATGAATTATAGTTTAAATCTCTATTTTGAAAAGGTGTTCATAATATCCACTAGTATATCAAATAAGATTGTTTCAGGAAAAAAAGAAATTACACGAGTACTAAACTTGAATGGAGTAAAGTAAACTGCACCAAAGATAGAGAGGGAAAAAGAAGTAAAGAAATGAAATATTGCTTTAATAATACAAGACTGAAAAAACCCAACTAAATATAAATACAAACTATGATTTCTTAACAGAATTATCAATAAGGTAATTTTAATGCAGGTTATTATTACATCAAACTTCTTTCCTGATTTAAAATTATATAAAATTATTTTTCTTTTTTATTTATGTGATTTGAAAGTAGGAAAAAGATGGCTACGCTTGCATGATCGACACATAGCAACTAATTATTTTTTTCCTTGAAAACGTATTACTAACAAAAAAATGAAACCTTCAAGTAAACATAATCATCACTTTGATTCCCAAAGACCTTGTGGATAAAAACACACCCTAGACACGCAGGAACAACCATGGGACTGGCAAAAAATAACCTTAAAAAATAGGTTTCAGGACATACCAAACACAAACTACCGATAAACTTATAATAAATGGTAAAAAAAGGCCCAAATATTTTTTCCTAGACTGCTTAAACTGTAAATGTACGATTTTAGCCTTCTAAATAATTGTAATGATAAATTAAGTCTTTCAAATAAGGATAAAATGATGTGATAAATCCATTAAGTAATGCTAATTAAGGAAATGCAGTAAAAAAACAGAAAAATGGTAGTGATAGAAGGAGAATTATGCAAGTGAAGTTGACGAGTAGTATTAATTAGCCATGACATACCGTTTACTTTGCAGTGGATGCTGCTTTCCCCGCAACTCACCTTTCCTCGGTCACTGAATCTGGACGTTACTGAAGCAGCCACACCACACGGCGCACCAATTTTTCATTTTAAAACCCAACACGCAAAGGAAACAACCATACACCACCACCACCACGTTCTCGCCTTCATCTCAACGGTGCGCGTCGTTTCGTTTAACCCCTTCAACCAATATATTATTATCACCAACCTTTTTTCCTTGCTTATTTTCTTTTTTTCCTTCTTTTAAGATTCTTCCCTTCTTTAGTTCTCACTGCCGCAGTCTCTCTAATTAGGGATCCCGGATCCGTGTTCGGGATTGCGTTTGAGGTTGCTTTTTCCTCCTGTTGTTTCTTCTGCTTTGAGACGTTTTCCAATTTCGTCATATTTGTGTGCTTCGAGCTCCAATCTGCTTTGAATTACTGTATATTGCTGAAAATAGTAATGGATCTGACGATATTGTGTGCTTTTCTGGTTTGATTTAGCTTGCTGTTGTTTTCTATAGACTGAATCGTGTTGTCTTTGAGGATTTAGGATTGTGGTTGTAGTTAATCGTAGTTCACTGTGTAAGTCTGCATTTCGTCAACTTCAATATTCGTTGTCCCTGTCGGCTTGTTTCTTTGTATTTTTTGTTTGCCCCTTTTCTGGATGTCTTCACCGATAAAACAAGAGCTTCTCATAAGAATCTCAGAATCAGTTGTTTTTAACTTTATATATAACCGTATCTGTGACTATATTTATGTATATAGTGGAAGATTCCACTGCTGCAGATGTCATGTCAACTCTCTGGACGGAGATATCGATGAGGGATGAATGAGATTTTTTATGTTTCTTGTTGATTTCCCTTGTTTTAAGTATCCTTGTGTACTATTATAAACCTCTACTGTTTACTTGGTTATGGTAGATTTCATTTTGTTTAGTTTTCCTTTCTGTGAAATGTGGAGGGGAATGAGGATTTTACTCTTATTTATAGGAAATTAGGAATGCGCTTCTTCTCATGATTTATTTTTCTGTACAGATAAGGCTGTGCGATTCTGAAACTAGTGATTCATCTTATTGCATGAAGGCAGAGCTGTAAGAAATAAAGTTTGTGTATTGGAAGCTCCAGTTCAACATGTCTTCTGTAAGCAAGGGTGATAGGAAGGCTACTCTTGATGCAGCATCATGGTTGTTCAATGTGGTCACGTCTGTGGGAATAATCCTCGTGAATAAGGCCCTGATGGCTACATACGGCTTCAGTTTTGGTATGACCTTGCCTTTACTTTTCCCATTCCCTCCCTTGAATCTTTGATCTGCATGCCTTCGATTTAGAAGATGCCAAGCTTCTTATTCTATGCGTTGTTTCGATAAACTACCTGTCTTGTGCATTCTTTTTTGGTGTCACACATGTATGTATTTGAAGGAGTAGAGAAGGGGAAAGCTTTTTGATATTATCTGTTGCATCATTCAGATTGTACTACTATAGCATCTTGGATTAGGTCATTGAATATGTGGTTCAATTTTAATAACTATAAAATGACCTAATAGACTGGAAATTTGATGTAGCTGGAAGTGAACTAGAAAAGATCCTATAGGATGGCCATTTGACTTGGTGGTTTGTGAGAAACTATAATATAGAGACTTTGAATGGTTTACTCCTGACTATTTCATTCTCTAAATGCTAATACTTTAAGTTAATATGTTTCTATTCTGTCTACCTTTTTATTGGTTTAAAATTTTCCTATGATTTGAAGAAGCATCCGTTATGTCTAGGTGGTAGTTGGATAGGGGATAAATTAGCATCACAGTTGCTGTAACCAATGCTATGTTGTTAGGTAAAAGTGGTAGAAAGAAAATCTGAGCTAAAGGTATGGATTCAGATAACAGGCTGAGGTGGTACATACTGCAAATCTAAAAATATGAGCAAAATCTGCAAAAAAAGCTTCTCGTAAAAAAATTATTTGTGATGTTCAAGATAGACATTCAAAGTTTCCACTAGGAAAGTATTTTTAGAACAACCTTTCAATTTTCATGCTTTTTGGTTTAGATCAATAACTGCAGTATTACCATTTGTATGTCTCACAACAAAAATAAAATAAACGTACTGAGAATAACATTGGATGATAGATTTAAAATCTCTTCTATTACTAGTCAACCAAAGAATAATTTGGTTTATGGTTTCTTTTTTTGTAACTTGTAAGGCTACAAATGATCGTTTCTGAACTCTAGACCACTCCTGAATCCTGACCTGTATCATATAATGTTACTATGCAGCTACTACTTTAACTGGTCTTCATTTTGCCACGACAACTTTGTTGACACTCATTCTTAAATCGCTGGGATATATTCAGACCTCTCATCTTCCATTATCTGATATAATCAAATTTGTCTTATTTGCAAATTTCTCCATCGTTGGGATGAATGTGAGTTTAATGTGGAACTCTGTTGGTTTCTATCAGGTAACATTTAGAATTACAGCAACGATAACATTTTGAACTCTCTTTATAACAAAGATAGATATTTATAATAATTCTTCTTTGAAATAAACTTGTCAGATTGCTAAGTTGAGCATGATTCCAGTATCTTGTTTTCTGGAGGTTGTCTTGGACAATGTAAGATATTCAAGGGACACAAAGCTTAGTATTGTTTTGGTTTTGCTTGGCGTTGCTGTCTGTACAGTCACTGATGTCAGCGTCAATGCAAAGGGTTTTATTGCTGCTGTGATAGCAGTCTGGAGCACAGCCCTGCAACAGTATGTAAGTAACATACACTAACATAGAATCCTGAATCTTTAGTTGGGAGATATATACCATTCAAATTGAATTCCATGTCATAAAGGCAGTTTTGGATTGGTAAATGTTCACTTTCTGGTACATGATACTTGTTGGCAACATCCAGTTATTTAACAATCAATTATCTTTGTTATAGAACTTCAAATTATAAAATTGGGAAGCCTGCAATTATTTTTCTTTGTTTTTTTGCAATTTTATACAAGCAGTATTCTCAGGTGCATCTAGAGCAGACTTCAATAACTTGCTTTAGTTTACAACACTTCTAAGTATTCTTTCTTTTGTTGGTTTCATGACCTCAGTCTTGTTGGGATGATATTTAAGAATAACTTTTTGTACAGTATGTGCATTATCTTCAGAGGAAGTATTCTATTGGGTCATTTAACTTGTTGGGCCACACAGCACCAGCACAGGCAGGAAGTTTACTGCTAGTAGGACCCTTTATGGACTATTGGTTGACAGGCAAACGAGTTGATGCATACGGATATGGCTTGACATCCACTGTAAGTTTTCTCTATTTCTTTTCTAGTTTTTTTTTTTTTTTCCTTTTAATCTTTTGCTGTTATTAGGGAGAGAAGCGGATACTCGTGAAATTTATTTCTATATCAGGTTTAGGCTGCCTTATTTTTTCTGTTGAGAAGTTTAAAATTACTCTAACTGTAAGGACTATTCCTGATTGCTGTGTATTTCTTCTAGATGGATTTCCTATTTGTTATATAAGTTTATATACTACTTATTGTTTATCATAGAACGATGCCAAATTCTGCTTACCCAAATCCAGTGTCAGGTTGCATAGTGACATCGAGAGAGCATCCTTAGGGTGACTGAGAGTAGGCCCACTCTTAATCTTAAATAATTCATACTTCTTTTAAACTGTCCCATATTCAATTTATAAGTCCTCTAAGTGTTGCTTGCAGCTAGAAGTTCTAGAAGGTTCCTTAAAGAAATTTTCAAAACTCCAGATTTGCTGTTTAGAGTCAGTAAATAGCTTTTTAAGTTCGAAGTGTCTTAACAATCTAGATAACTTCCACTAATGCACGTTATTTGTTTAGAGGGAAATGACCTTCTTAGTCTCTTTTGAAGAGGTGGAGTTTCCTTTTAACGAATGTGTTCATTGTGCCCTTTTTATTACTCCCTATAGCGGATATTTAGTTAACTTTATAACCTTACAACTAATAGCGTCTATGAGAATCAAATGCGTGTTCATATCTAATTTTTTCTTTCAAAATATTTATACTTGAAAAGAAACAATATTCCTGAAAAGTGGCACATAATTATTTCTGTATTTGCTGCAAACTAGTACTGCTTGGGTTAACTGATCCTTTAAATCCATTTAGATACTGAATGTTTGGTTCTTTGTGTTCATAATGTGACCAATCTAGTTTAAAATGTGAACATGTTACGAGCAGAATGTGGGAGGGTGCCCATCCTTGGTCTCCCTTAGAACCAAATGTTGTAGATGTCATTTTCTTCAATAAAGGATTTGGATCTTATCCCTTTACCTTAAGAAAATACTGTCATTTTTTTAAGAAACATTTATTCTACGGAGGGACCAACTGTTTCCTGTGTATGGACTGTGCACGTTTTGTTTGTCTTTCTCTGGAAAATGACACGGGCATTTTCATAAGAAAAGGGGAGAATCCAAATATGTATACACTTTATGTCAACTTTATAAATACTGTACAGTGTAGTACCTTTACTCAAGAAATTAATGAATACTGTGACTCCTGGAACACTATTATTAAACTGAGCTGCTCGTGCTGTCTGCAGTTGTTCATCATTCTGTCTTGCACCATTGCAGTAGGGACAAACCTCAGTCAGTTCATCTGCATCGGTAGGTTCACGGCTGTATCATTCCAAGTCCTTGGTCACATGAAGACTATTTTGGTCCTAATCCTGGGATTCATTTTCTTTGGAAAAGAGGGTCTCAATCTACATGTTGTTCTGGGTATGATCGTTGCAATAGCAGGAATGGTCTGGTATGGCAATGCTTCTTCTAAGCCAGGGGGGAAAGAGCGTCGTAGCTTTTCCCTTCCCAAAACACAAGATTATAGTTCACTACCTGTGTCCTCTGAACCAGATCCGAAGGCATAGAAATTCACTAGAGAGAAGGTGGTGCAACTTTTGGTTAACTGTATTGAAAATCAGATGTTCATTAGGCGAGCTGGATTAATTTTCTTTATACCTCGAGTTAATTCCCAATTATTTATAGATCATAGTCATATCTTTGCTTGTGTTAATGAATTGTTTGGGAGGGAAATGGGAGGAAACAGCGTTGTTAAAAGAGGGGAAAGTCTACGCTATGTTCCATTTTTTCATTACAGATAATGTTACTGTTACTTTTATAGTAAAGTTTAATTCCATTTTTGCCATTTGGAACGGTTCCGTTGTGTTAACCTTCTGCTCATGAACTACTAGCGTGTTTGGATTGCATTCCTTATATGTGGAACATACTTTTGAAGAATGATATTCTTTGTACCTAATACTCTAATAGTACTTTTGGATGCTTTACCATGGTAACACAAACATGTTACACGTTATAGGGTTCAAAGGGAATGTGTTGGGTTCAAATATAGGAATGTGTCTCGGTAGATGATCTAAAATCCTGGTGTGATTCACTTCGGCTCCACCTTAGAATCAATAGAACCTTTCGTAAATAAACAAGTATCAATTTCCTTTTCAAATGGATTGTTGTGCTAAAACAAGCAACAAGCAAGCAAACACTCAACAAAGAAACCGACGTATAAGGAATAAACAGGAAATAAAAAGTATATATTGCCTTGACCTCGGGCAATGTGCATGCATAATAAATGGACCCTGTTTCAACCAATGGATTATTAGTGAGAGTAATTTTCCTTGTAAGGCCAATAATACCTTAGTATCCAATTAGGTTTAAGTGGGAGGAATTTGATTCAGAAACTATGAATAAGGTCTGGTATTATGTTTAGTATTCTCTCCTGTTAAAGTAAAATTTATATCTGAGATAGGCGGAAATGTATTAGGGACTCATTTGTCTGTAGGGAAAAAACAAGAAAGCTTGAAGTAAGTTGTAGCAGGGATTGGCAGAGCTAAATAAAAGAGCATAGTAAATGCCTAACGTTATGTTAGGTGGGCTTCCCAGTGACCTAATCCTGAATAATTGAAGTTGCTTTCTGGAAGGTTTTTGTAGGATTCACTTGCCATGGTCCCAACAACAGCTAGATCTGCATATTTTACACAGCACTTTTGAGACAAGGGAAAGCAGGTCCTGTAATAAAAGCCTGATTTTCTGAGACATGGGGAATGATGCATTCATGCAAAACAGTAAAAATTAGGTTAAAACTTCACATTTATGGCGTCACGTACCAGCACTTCTGTAGCAGCAGGTCAGCACCTGGCTCTGTCCAACGCTAAAATATTTGGGTTTTTTCCCCTTCTACTATTCATTTCCACGTAAATTTTCAATGTAAATTGCTCGTTGTGCTATTTGCTTCCTACTTTCTCATAGCTCCACTGTGCATTGTTTTTATTTTGGACAATAAATTTTAGACAGTAAAATTCTTCTTTACTTGATAATTACTTTTACAGGATACATTTGAGGTTTGGCTATACATTTTCGGTGATTTTTCTTTTTTCTACTTCCTAATACAATACTTCAATGTTTTCTCTTGCAATCATGAATTTGTCTTGATCAAACTGTATTTTCAAAAAGACTTCACTTTTTTATTGATAACCATAAACTAATTTTAATTCAGGAGATGCTTTTGAGTAAGAATAATTTGTACTAATATAATAGTTAAAAGACTTAACTTTTAGGAATCTTAAAAAAAAAAAAAAACTTGATTTTTAAAAAATGTCTTACACGATTTTTTAACATATTTTTTTCTGAAGAGTTTTGAACTAGTTTAATTACTCATGCACATTTTTCAGAAACAAAACAAAAAATAATACCAGTTCTCGGAATATGGGTATATTGACTTTTGTAGAGTATTATTTATTATGAAAGATGTTAAATGATGGAGAATTTTGTTGAGTGCTGAGGACAATAGGGAGGAATCAAATGGGTGAATTCGTTATAGTTGCAGAATGAGATCACCAATGAGAAAGCCTATGCTTTCTGGGCTTATCATGTTTGTTGTTGAGATACTGCTGACTGAATGAGAATTCCCACTATCACTATCTTCTTCCTACCATGTCAATGTCCAAAGAGAAGTGTGTTTTTTTCGATGTACAATGTTCCTAACTGTTTTGATTATATATATATATATATATATA
>Ga0099825_1001629_pt1 | contig 28978 bp, 12 predicted proteins | sample SiratroredBW_FD_76838 | JGI IMG/M metagenome (GOLD analysis project Ga0099825, IMG submission 76838) | Root nodule microbial communities of legume samples collected from California, USA - Siratro red BW | ecosystem: Host-associated > Plants > Roots > Nodule | place: USA: California | collected...
ATTAATAATATATATATATATATATATATATATATATATATATATATATATATATATATATATATATAACATTTTTTCAGCATATTAAATTCTTAAGTTAAACCCTAAAAGTCTAAAATAATTTTACTATTTAATAAATAAAAAATAATTTATTTATTTAATAAAATAAATAATTGATAATATTTCTTTATTTTAAATTAATTAAATGATTTTTTAAATAAGAGTTACATAATTTTTAAATACTATATTTTATAAAATCATATATATATATATATATTAAATTTTATTATTTTTAATTAACTTCTGACAAAAATAATAAAATTATATATTTCTAATATAATAAAAATGTTAATGCATATTCGCCCATGAGTTCCTTGTTTATAATATTTATGCTTATGTTCCATGTCATGTACACGCGCCTCTATGCACGTGGATGAGGTCGGAAGGAGTGCATGGTTTTCCTTTTCTCTCTCTTCCGCATTGACCGATTATTAACCACGCAAGATCGTATCTTTGTGGGGCCCACGCCCGCTAGAATCTTTGTGGGGCCATACCCAAATCGCTTGAACCTCCTTTTCCTTAACCTAACCCTTTGCATAAACCCTAAACTCCAGTTAATGGGCAATGCAACCTTCTTAATCCAAAGATATTTGAGATACATAATTTAACCACTAAAAAGTACTTGTCAGTTAGGAGCCTAATCATGCTCAAATCAAATCAACTTTCCTCGTAGGGGCAACATGGCAGTATATAAGTTACTGGAGCTGAATCCAACTTAATCTAATTTTCGTATTCAATTTAATTGGATTAAGTTAGGTTTTTCTGATTGAATATCAATCCAACTTAATTAAGTTATAATTAGTCCATTTCTTTATTTTATTTAATTGGATTAGGTTAATTCTGATTTATTTATTTTATTTAAAAATTTAATTAACTCAATTTCAATGTAATTAGGTTGAATTGAATTAAGTTACCTTATTGAACGATTAAAAGACATTTATCAAAAGGAATATCTCAAAAAAAATAATATTTTTAATTATCATAAGCTAAACAAAAATAATCATAATCAATATAAAATTATTTGTATAATAAAATTATTATACATATAATATTTTTATATTATATTGATTCAAGTTACATATCGTATTCTTTCAAATAATTCTTTAAAATTTTCATTATACTCAAACTAATTACAACAAATATCATTTTGTATTGCTTTTGATTTACAGTGTAAACAATAACATTTTAGACAACCATTCTTTATCTCCTTCCAAGATAAAAAAAAATATAATTATTCTTCGTTCACTAAGTCATTTATGAATTTTTTTAATTATTTTTCACTTTACCAATCTTGGCTTATAAAAAAAATAAGTTCAAATGAAAATAGTAAAAATCTCAAAAGAGATGACAAGTAATAAGGAGCTCCTTTAGTTAGAGATTAGCTTCATTGAGTGAAGGATTTACAAAGATAAGCTTTTTTTTTAAAACTAAAGTCTTAGTAGACAACCTAGTATACACTTTTGTATAAGAAAAAGTTTTTATGTGCGATCATTTGCATGAAGGAAGAAAGTTTTCTCATAGGATGGATAGTAAACAAATGAAGTTAATGAGTCCTTTTATTTGCTCTTAATATATCTGATAATACCTTTTTAATGTCTTTTTTCAAAAATCCAGGGACTCATAATACCTTTTTAATGTCTTTTTCCAAAAATCCAGGGACTTGCAAAGGTGTAGGACTTAAGACATGCAATAGTCTACTTTTATGTGTAAATGGTGTACAAATCCAGTTGTCATGCTAGAGCATGTGTATTTTATCAAAAAATCAACCTCAAAAAGTGGTTTGTCATTAGTAGATGATTGTTTATTTAACTTGGATATTCTAACTAATGTAGGTTTGTCTAATCTTATGATCACTTCTGTAGATAATAGTAGATGATTATAAAAAGTTTTGTATAACAATTGATACATGTATGAGCTTATTCATGTGCTTCTTTTCCAACTAATTTGAAGTAATAAGTGGCTCTAGAAAACGGGGATTGAAAAGAGTTTGAGACTTTCTTTCCTAGAGATTGATAATTGTAGAAAATAGAAAACAAATACAAGAAAGGAGGGTCAAATTGTATTTTAATAACCTTTTAAAATTTACTTAGTTGATAGTGTGTCTGATTTAATGCCAAAATGTAATTTTATAACTTTTACTTTGTCTAAAGCATTTGAAAGTTGATTCTCACAATAAATCTTCTTCTTAAGTTAGTGTAAATATTAGTAATATGCAATATAAAGGAATTAGCGAGAAAGAGATACAAGATATTTTATACTGGTTGGTCTGAGAAAGTAGACTACGTCCAGTTCTTAGTCAACAACTTGAGTTCCACTAAACAGACTAGTGAAGTTACAAATGAGTATTGTTTCAGATTGTAGCCACTTTTGGCTAACTCATTATGTATTCTTTGGGTTCCTAGCCATTCATGGCTAATTCTTAATTATTCTTTAGGCTTGTAGCCACTCTTGGATAACCCCTTCGAGTATTGTTTGGAACACGTCTAGTCCTAGCTGAAATGAGTATTATTCAGAGCGTAGCCACTCCTGTCCAAAATGAGTATTGTTTGGAGCATAACCACTCCTTCTAAAATGAGTATTATTTGACACATAACACTCTTAGCAAAATTGAGTATTCTTTGACACATAACTAGTCTTGACTACAAATGAGTATTCAGCTCTTCATATATATATAATTGCAAGGAGATTCACCTCTTGGTAATGTTAATTTGTACCATAATTTTTAGTCAATTTGTTTAACAAAACCAACTCTTCTTAAGTTTGGAACTTGTTGAATTCCCTGTTTTTGTCTCCTTTTATAAATAACTAGTTACTTGACTTTTATAATTAAATTATACCACTAATCTCCATTAATTTTGTCTAATAAATGAAAATGAGACATTTGGGTCAAGAAGAGCAAGAATAAAATCCATGAGAAGCAAATAAAAGGTCAAAGTTGAGAGTTAAAAAGACAATTGTGCCTAGTATCACTGAGTTGTGCTAGACACTAGTGGACCAAAGAAGTTGATGTTGACAATTGCTCTCAACGCCACTGAATTGTGTTGGGTGCCAGTTGGGCCGAGAGACACCCGTGCATATGCGTCCAACTTCAAATGAATTGTTCTGGACGTGAACGTCCTTGACTTGACACCTTTGGGATGTATTTAAAGAGGTCTTTATGCTAGGGTTTGACACTCATTGTCTAGGAGAGTCTTGGAAAATAAAAATGTAGACTTAAAGCAACACTAGGGTTTCGAAGGATTTTTTTTTTCTCCTCTTCTTGCACCACCTCCTCTATTGTTCAGCCTTTTGCTTTTGGGCTCTTCATGACAATGAAAAGCTAAATCCATCTTATTGGGGTTAGATGTAACCAGTTACACTCTCATGTAATCAATATTGATTTTAATTATATATGTATTTCCATTCAATGTTACTATTTTGTTTCTATGCTTAATGCTTGTTGTGACTTTATCACCCATGGCTTGATATTTGATTCTTAGGGTATTGAGAAATATTGTTTGTAATGTAAAACTAAATCAAAATACCTAATGAAACTTGTCTTTAGGGATAAAACTTGAATCATTAGTTGTCTTAAAACTCTTATAGTGAAAGCAATTTTTGTTTATTGATTACACAAGGAATTACCTCTTGATAAGTAAACTTAAGCTCATTCTTCTAAGGAATTAGGCTTTGAGTATTCTAGTAGGTTAACATTAGCTTTAGTTTGAAAGAAGTTGAGTGGTTACATGCATGAGAGGGAGGTTTGGTGAAGTCTAACCCTAGCATTAAGATTCCATATCATTTTCAACCTTTTTCTGCATTCCAAGTGTTCTATAAAAATACCAAAAATAATTTAATTGTTTTTGCATAGTTTTATTTTCTCATTTATCAATATAAACAATGAAAATAATTTGTAGTCTAAATTAGTTATCAATTGCATTTATTGTTGTGTATTGTACAAGACCTTTAGGATAATGATAATTATTTATCACTTGCTACATGTACGACTAGTACACTTGACATTAAACATCAAGTGCTAACAAGAAGCTTTCTCAAGTGGTAAATCTCCTTGCACTTATATAATGATGCTCAAATTTTCTTAGGCACATTTTTATTGATCAAATTAGACTTTGTTGTGTTTGAAGATAAAATTTGTTCCATAGGGTACAAGTTCTCATCAAATGTATTTTTATGTTTCTTATTTTTGAGATGTATATTGTTGAACTCTTGTTTTAGATGCAAGAAACACTCATATATAGAGTTTCACTTAATGAGATTTTTTTTATGAGATGGATCACTTTCATCTTCATCATTAGATGATGAGTATAAGCTTTCAGGGATTTGAGCAGACCTATTGACAGACTTATGACTCACTATTTTATCTATATCAACTATTAGGCATCGGTTTGTCTTCTCTTTGTCAGATTCAAAGTCAAAGCTTGAGTCTAACTCATGGTCTACACGTTCTCTATATTTGTTCTCTAAGGAGCCCCACATTCCCTTAGTTGATTTTAATCCCTAAACCTTAACTCATTAAAATTGTTTATTACTTTTAATAATGTACATTGATATTTTTTCCTTTCTTAATACTAAAATTTTGCTAGTAGTATTTGAATGATTCTGATGCATCATTTATTCATATTTTGAATAACATATAGAGCAAAAGTTCAACACTCAATGATTTTGATTAAGTGCTAAAAATAACAAAGCATAACAAAATATTATGCATCATTTGTAAGACAAATGTTTTCAACAATAAATCATCTAAACCGCAAGTGTTTCATATGACAAATATTATAACATTGTACAATCTTCCTCTATGTCTGATAAAGCATATATATTCTAAGATGATACATCCATAGTCTAAGCTAACCTCATACTACACGAACTTATATATGCTCATTCTATGTTGCAGGAAATGTCCATTGCTTCCTTTTGACCAAAGAGATCCATTCAAAGACTAGTCGCATCAAGTGATCTCTTGGATGAAGAGCTAAAGTTGATTTCTTCAACAACTACTTAACACAAGCGCTTTCAACTCTGGCCCACCTATTTGCCCTATACAATGTTCACTTTTACCATAGTATGACACAAAAGGACATGTTACCTAGTTAGATAAGTAATGTCAGCTATCTAGGATGTGGCGTAAAGAAGAAAGAGCATTCAAAATCTACTTGCAATGCATTTATTGCACAATTTCAATATTAAGCTTTTTAGGCGTAGAAAGAACATTAAAAAAAGTTGAAGCTGCTTAAGAGTCACAAATAGTCTCTCAATAGATATATTCTCCAACGAAGAAGAAGAGAGAGATCCATGTGCATAGAGTAGAAACTTTGACAAATCTTTATAACCGCAAAAGCTTCAAGAAGAGCATTGTCAATGTTCATGTAGCAAACCAAGAGAGTCCTTACCTTTGCATCATCGAAAGATGGCATCCCTCCCTATAGAGCGAGACTCGTGGTTTGATGATACCCTCAAGCAAATTTCATATCTTAGCTAGGAGTGGTTGTTGAGAAAGAATACTTAGTTGTGCCAAGAGTAGCTTGGGAAAGAATACTTAGTTGAACCAAAAGTGACTTGTGAAAGAAAATACTTTGTTGAGTCGAAAGTGACTTGTGGAAAGAATAATCGTTGAGCTATGAATGACTTGGAAAGAATAATTAATGAGTTCAACCAGGAGTGGTTGAAACCCAAAAAAATATTCTTTGAGCCAGGAATGACTTATGGAAAGAATACTCAAGGGTTTTCCAGTAGTGGCCATGATCTCAAACAACATTCAATGGGTTAGTCAGGAGTGGCTACAAGTCCAAATAATACTCAAAGTGTACATCACAATATTAGTCTGCTTAGTAGAACTCAATTGTTGATCGAGAACTGGATGTAATTTGTTGCGACAGATGAACCAATATAAAATGTTGTGTATTTTTTCTCTTCTTTATATCCATTGTATAACATGTTCTTATCATTTGTACTAACTAAAGAAGTAGAGCTTCTTTTGAAAATATGTTTAAAATGCATTAGTCCAGTAAATCAGTTAAGTTTAAAGTCGTGTTTGTTGTATTGTACCAGACACAACAGCCTTTATCTGATCACTTAGCATAGAAAACCATCGCCTGAATAATCATCATTAGATGATATTTAAGAAAATATTTTAAAATTATTTAAAACAATTCAACCATCCTTTCGTGTGTTTTTCCTATTTTTTATAATTGGTATCAAAGCTCAACTTCTAAAGCTTGAATACGCAACAACAACTGGAGGAAAAAGATCTAACATTGCAAGCGTGAAACAATAAATGCAACTAAGTGACAAAACAAATTACAATTCAATTTTATCTCCTCTCATTTTGAAATATACCCAAACTCATCATATTCATCAATTGATGAAGATTATTTGTCACATAAAGATCTTTTTAATAGTCGCAACAAGATATTTGAGCATTTTAAAACAAAAATTCAATGTTTTAATTAGAAAATGAAAGACTCAAATTTGATCTAGTTGCATTAATAAGATGTCATGTCTTGATCTAATGTTTTGAAATTTAAAAATATGGAGGAAAAACGTTGTTTGTAAGCATGACCCTTAAAAATTGTAGAGAGATTGGAAACTATAAATGTCCTTTCCTTAAATCCTAGACCTATATAAGACAATTTTGGCCTAAACTGTGACATGAGAGGCAGAATGCATGCTCATGAACACATTAAGTTTTTTTCCCTCATAGTGGTAAATTTGGATAGAAAAAGGTTTAGATGTAAACAAAAGAGGCAATAAACCAAAACTTACAACAAAAGACCCAAGAAAATTTGGGTACAAAAAGTTTATGATTTCTTTTGTGGGGACAACAAACAAGAAGGTTTAAGTAGATGCTTAAACAAAAGGATCACAGGAGTGGGACACCTACATCCAAAAGGAAGGAAGATAATCTTTAGATTATCTAGTTAAAATATATATGATCAGGGAACATAAGGACAAGTTGCCTAAAGTTATAGGAGAAAAGTCTAAAGAATACTTGAGATTTTTTAGACACAAACTCTGACTTTGGGTTAGACGTAGAGAAAGCAATTGCATGCCTTATAGAAGAAGTAAAAAATGAGAAAAGAACTTAGTTTATCACACCTCGACATGTGTTCCTACCATGATGGATGTGAATCTACAAAGGATATTATGTGAAGAATCTCTGAAAGCCCATGATGACGACCATTGCAAAGGCTAGAGACCTCAAAAAAGCTCACTTGGGACAAGCTTCCTGGGATCCAAAGAGACCACGAAATCCATCTGAAGGATAGAAAAATAAGAAGAAGTTATGACAATAATTGAAAAAATGGTTGTAGATAAAAACTCCATCAAGACAGACGACCACCAAACGAAAGGAGAGCAAGACTCTCAAGGCTTTCGAGAGCAACAAAGATATATCTAAGGATGACTTAATTAACTCAATTGATTGTGAAATCTTATTAATATATAAAAGAGGACAAGGAAACAAAAGGTTTCCTCTCTTAAGAAAAAAAACCTTGTTTAGACAGAAGGAGGATGAAGCCTCACAAGATATTGTCCACTTCATGTACAGGAGGCCAGAACATGCGTGATCAAAATGTCCTAAATTGAAAAGGAAGCCAAAATTAAAGAAGAAGAATATTCCAACAACATGGGAAGATACAAACTTAGGATAAGGTATTAGCATAAATGAACATACCAATATTTGTTTAATGACAGATGCAAAACATACCTACTATACGAGAAAATATATGAGAATAAACAACCTAATGGTGAAAAGAAGATTGGTCAAACGATCATCTGATGGTGGAACAAGAGAATTAGACACACCCAAAGGGACAAACCAAGTCGATGTGTTAGGTGAAGGACCATATAAATCATCTCACTCTGGTCAGACCTCTCCGAGGGAGTGTAGATACATTTCATCTCATCCTCAAGATGAAATCTTAAAAGAGAGAAATAAGGGTATCAAAACTAGGTCATCCTTTATAGAAGAAGCTCTCATTGCTTTGGTGCCTCAGATTGAGCTAAGAAACAATAAAATAAAATAAAGATTAACCTAACATGATGTTCAAGCTTCTCATTACATTCTCATACTCTTGAAAGAAAGTTTGATTATCTTGAATCCTCTCTATTTTCCATCTTTCAAACCTTCATCATAATATTTCAATGGCTTTCAAGAAGGAAATATAGAAGACGCCATTTATCTTCATTGTAAGAGAGGCAATGTTGTTATTTCTTAGGATACAATTTATACAAAGCAAATTTGTCAATTTCAACAACCTTAAGCATGTTTAATATCACTTGGCCAAGGTATTTGGTCTAGTGGGATGGGTGTAATTTCTAACTTTAAGGAACTATTGGAACCATGAAACTTACAGTTGGTTTTTTACAACACACAAGTTGTTGAAGATGATTAAATTGGAGAATTTGTCGGAAAGATGGTTGAAGTCTCAACAAGAACCATTGCAAATGCTTGCCTACTAAGGGAGGAAGGAGTAGTGTTCTCAAGCTCATAGAATGTTGACTTGGCTGCTGAAGAGATAGACACTATGCTTTATGGTTCTTCACGACCCTCAAACAGGTCTAAGGTTGTTATCCAAGGTTGTTTAAAGAACTCAAACCTGCAACTATTGGTAAGGGTGATTCACAACATCTTGTTCAACATTGTCTTGTTGCATACATGCTCTAAGGACCATGTTTCAGAAAAGATCATTTTGTGTTGTTTCATCTTCTTAAGGAAAGATCGATTAACATGCTCTCTTTCATTTTGGAGCATTATGAAACCACCTTCAAGGACAAGCTTAAGAACTGACAACAAAGTAAAGTTAGTCACTCAGCGAAAGAGACTAGCACCTCCTTTCAAAGGCAAAGTGTCAAAAAAGGTTAAATCCTCAACGATTGTTTCAAACTCATATGAAAAGGACTTGATGGTGATTGATGCTTTGATTTAATCAAAAAATGAAGCTTCCAAAGTCAAACTCAATGCAAACATTGATCTCTAACAATGCGTTACATATACTATTAATCAGACACAAAGCCCATGGAAACTCCCATGCATAGTATGGAACTCTTGGAAAGGATAAAAGTGGTAAGAAAGTAAATCAGATGATTTACAGAGGTATGATTGACTCTCTACTATGCCTTACTTCCGACAAGTTTGATATTATGCATAGTGCCTATTTATGTGAAAGATTCCAATCATATCAAAAAGAGTGTCATTTGAGAGTTGTGAAAAGGATCTTTAGGTATCTTGTGGGATCCACTAATCTATGTTTGTGTTTCAAGAAAATTGTTAGTTTCAGATTAGAAGGATTTTGTGACCCAGACTATGTTGAACACCAGATTGAAAGAAAGAGCACGAGTGGAGGATGTTAATTTTTGGACCCATGTCTTATATATTGGTCTAGCAAGAAGAAATATTTGGTTGCCCTACCTACAACTGAAGTTGAATATATGTCTGTAGGTTTTTACTCTCAACTCTTATAGGTCAAGTATCAGTTAGAAGCTTACTCTAATATTTAGAATAATATACCCATATATTGTGACTAGTGCAAACAATTTATCTAAGAACCCAATCCAATATTCAAAATCCAAGCATATAAAAGTGAGATATCACTTCATGATTACAGCCAGAAAATTGTGTTTGAATTAAAATTTGTTTAGATGGATTACCAATATACTATTATCTTCACTAAGGCTCATATTGAAAGAATTAACTTTATCAAATCCAATTTAAATTTAATTGATCTTATAGATGCTTGAATTGGTCAGACCATTACATTGTTTATATAATACTAACGATTTTTTTTTTTTAGACTATGCATAATTAAAATTAACCTTCATACCTAATCTTTGATAAGATGTGATGGCCATTAAAAACCATTTATGATGAAGAGACAAGTGATTTCATTAACGACCATTAAGATGTCATGGGATAGAGTAAATGTCAAAAGCTTTAAAGATGACAAGACAAGACATATGAGCAAGGATAATCCACCCTTGTGTAAACAGAGGATAATTCTTCATCTTCTACACACAATCCTAACTCTTAGACTCACTCTTTTCACTCTCTTTATAATAGTTCATCCAAATATTTAGTGCATAAAGGAACCCTTAAGCAAACTCTATTGGATGAAAGCCCTGACTACCCAACACCTTGCTTAGACTCGACCTGAAATCATTGTTTCCAACATATTTGTTTGCACCTTTATTGATGTTGCTTAAAATGTGAGAGAAATGATAAAGGCTTCAAGGTGAGAAAGGTTAAAGAAAGGAAGATTAAATGTCAAGGGGGAGCGCCTTACCAAGGAAAGTTAGGCATCATGCTAAGGGGAGTAGAACAAGATTTTCTTTTAGTGTTGTTTTGTTTGTGCTAAAATTGTTCTGCCTAATAATCCATTATCCTTGTTGTATTTGTCAACATTCCCATCAAACTTATAGTTTATCATATATATTTTGTAAGTGTGTATGGTGTTGAAAATGCTAATGAAAACTTGATATGTTGAACATGGTTTTGAAAATATCATGTTTTAACTTTATTATTTTAAATGCCATAAAAAAGGGGAGATTCTTAGAGCAAAACTCCAACACCCTATGATTTTGATTGAGTGTAAAACAAGGTCATGCATCATTTGTAAGACAAATGCTTTAAATAACAGATCATGTAAGACCCAAGTGTTTTGTTTGACAGATGATACAACACTATGCAGTCTTCCTTTATGTCTAATAAGACATTTATATACTTAGACAATACACACATAGTCTAAGCTTACCTTGTACTACAACGAACATATATATGCTTCTTCTATGTTGCAGGAAATGTCTGTTTGACCCAGCTATTACCATGTATGATGTGCACTTTTACCATAAATTGGTGCAAAAGACTATGTTACCTAGGGAGATATGTATTGTCATTTATTCAAGAGTTGTGCAAAGAAGAAAGAGCATTCAGAGCTTCATGTAGTGCATTTAATGCACAAGTCCATTATCAAGCTTGTCAAATGCATAAAGGACATTTAGAAGAGCTGAAGTTGCTTATCATCTAAAAATAGTCTCTCAATGGATATATTTTTCAATGTTTACATACCTTTCAAGAACAAGAAGAAAGAGATCCTTATGCATAGAGCAGAAACTCTACCAAATCTCTAGATTCGAAAAAGCTTTAAGAAGAACGCTATGAGTGTTCATAGAGAAAACTAAGAGAGAGTGCTTACCTTTGTATTCTTTGAAAGATGCAATCTCTCCTTAGAGAGCAAGAATCATGACATGATTCTACCCTTAAGCAAACTTCATATCTTAGCTAGGACTGGCTGTTGAGAAAGAATAGTTAGTCGAGATAGGAGTGACTTGGGAAAAACAAACTTAGTTGAGCCATAAATGAGTTGTTAAAGAATACTTGGTTGAGCCATGAGTGACTTGTGAAAAGAATACTCATTGAGCTAAGAGTGACTTGGGAAAGAATACTCAATGGGGTCAACCAGGAGTGGTTGGGAGCAAAAAAAAAAAAAATACTCGTAGAGCCAAGAGTGACTTGTGAATAGTGTAAAGAATACTCAAGGGGTTAGCCAGGAGCTACTACGAGTCCAAACAGTACTCAAAGGATTAGCCAGAAATGGCTACAAGATAAAAGAATACTCGAAGTTTATTCGGAAATGCTTAGTGGAACTCCATTTGTAGATTGTTAATTGGGTGTATTTTCTCTTTTCCTTGTCTCCATTATATTATAGGTTATTATCATCTGTACTAACTAAAGAAGGAGAGCTTCTTTTAAAAATACACGTTTAAAATGAATCAGTCAAGTAAATCAGTTAAGTTGTAAAATTGCTTCTGTTGTACTTTATTAGAGGCAAATGTCTCTATTTGATTGTTTGGTATATAAAACCATCATTTGAATAATCATCATCAAACAATATTTACGAAAATATTTTAAAGTTAATTAACACAATTCAACCTTCCCTTATTGTGGTTTTTCTATTTTTCACACATATTTTGTCACTTTTATTTTTAATTACTATCTTTATAATATCACTTTCCAATCTGATTAATGCTTGGTGAAATAGGTGAACACTTTGATTGTATAATTATGCAAATGTGGGTTTAGTCGATCTGTTTTTATTCTACTAACAAGTTCGACAAACAAAACTTATTCAAATAAGTTAACTCACCTAATCTACCAACCCATGATGGTCAAGTTGATATTAAAATATACTAGTTCACCAAAAGTAAATCAGGTTAATTTAACTTGTTCAACTTATGATAAATCAATCCATTTGAGTCAAAGTTAGTTCACTTTGACACCAATAACCAACAACTTGGAGCTTGTTAACTAACATTATGAAGTCAAACTCCAAATCTTACAAGACAAATTCAAAACCTCGATTCAAAAACCACAAAAGCAAGTATAATAATTTAAAGACACTAATTTATAGATAATCCAAACCACAAATAATTATATTTAGGTTCCCACTTTTAACACGATAAAGTGTTAGATAAATGTTTTTCATTGATTTCATATTGCATCTTGTAGTGGGACCACCCAACACCAAATACTCGTGTAGTCATCTAGTTAGTATCTAATAAACTAACTTGTAGTTGAGAAACTAATTTATTGGTTTAAAAATGTTTGGTAAATCTAATTGGTAAATATAAAACGATATAAAATAAAGCAACAATATAAGTTTTATTATGCATTTTTTTTTTAATTTTTAGACCAAAATTATATTATTATGGAATTATAATTTTAGATTTTTGCAAAATAATTATATCTTTATTAAAATTTTTAACATTTTAATTTATTGTTTAAAATTTGTATATTTTTTTTATTTAAATAAGTCATTTGATTTAAATTAGCTAATTTAACGAGTATTACATTACAAGAAAAATTAATTTTAGAAATCAATTTATTGGTTTCTAAAATGATAAAATTAGTCACTAACTTAATTAGAGACTAATTTAATATCTAATAGTATAAGTAGCTAAAACCTTGATAATTAATGTTAGATACCAATTATCTTGACTTAATTGGTCACTAAATTCAATCAATACTTTTATTTTGTAATTATTTAACAACTAAAACCTAATTTGATAGTTATTTTGGTCACAATTAATAACCATTTTATTTGATAGTTAAAATTGATGTCTAAATATTTTTTTCTTGCGGTGTTAATTATATTCGATTTTTATTTATTACCATAAAATATTTTTTTACTTATCAATTTAAACTAATTTTGCATTAATTTTTTTTAATAATTTTCACTGTGTATAATTTCATATAATAAAATATTAGCTACTTCAATTGATATTATTAAATCTTTCTTGATTTGAATCACACAAAAAATTAAAAGGTAACTTAAAAAAATACTAAAAATAGTTTAGTAATCAATTATCTCTATAAAATAATTTACAAAAGACATTAAAGATAATAAAAAATTTATTAAAATATAAAAGATAATAACTAAAAAATTAGGTTATATGCTAGTTAAAATAGTTTGTAGTTTAACTTTTAAAATAGTTTACTTTGAGTATCTTACCAAAATACTCTTGTGTTAGTTAAGTTAGTTAATAAACCAGTCAAACAAGTTAGTAGTTAACATATTGAAAGACTCCTGCTTTTATTTATATAGATATATTATACTATAAATAATAATAGTAGTAATAAGTTACTTACTTTTCTTAAGTATGATATAAGGGAAGAATGAAAGAAGATGAACAAGAAAAAAATGATAATAAAAATATGAAGATAAGAAGACATTTGATAAATAATTTAATTAAAATATGCTTTTAATCAATTATTTTCTCATTTGTTTTGCTTTAGAAGGAAACTATTGCTTTTTGTATATTTAAAATAAAAGTTTAATTTAAATACTCTAATACTTTTTTTATATTATTATTTAATCACAATGAGTAAGAATGATAAGTTACTGATTTTTAATTAGCATAATAGAAATTCTGTAAAAAAAATTTATGGGTTGATAGTAAAAGCTGACATTTTTACTGTAAATATCAGAATTTAACTTAACAACAAACATTTGTTTATTAAAGCAGTTAATGGGAAAACAACTACATGGTTATAGTACAAAAGAGTAAATGAATGGACTTTATGCCTCTTCCTTCTTCATCTTTCTTATTTACAGAAGTGTTTTTACTACTCTATTGGAAGTTTGTACTCCACTACTACAAGGTTAATAATTCCGACAAAAGGTCCAATCACTAACATTAATAGAGTTTTTGTTCTTATTTGTCTGGCCGTCCAACATATTTACTCATCACCTCTTTAGGAATTGAATTTTTCAAAACAAAAAATATAAAATATATTTATAAGAAAAAAATAATTACTCTGAATTAGATCATTAAAACATAAATTTTGATTTTTAAATAGAACATTTCGTAAACAATGAGATTATTGCTCTTGATTATTTTATCAGAAAACTTTCTACATCAAGCTTTTCTACAATATATATTAATATTATGAATCCAAAATATTTATGTGCGTTTTGATTTGTTTATTTCGGAAATGCATTTCAGAAATGATCAATCTAAAACACTTCATAAACAAACTATTCTCTTTTTTATTAGATATTTCAGAATTAAGATTGAAGATTAATATATATGTCAAGGCTATTTTAGTCTATTTACCGTTAAGTTCAAATTATGAGGTGTAAAAAGCAAAAGCCTGATAGAGTGGGCAACATGTTAACCAGGCTAATGAGCCCACATAACGCAGCATTTCTCTTTTTCATTTCTTTCACCCATCAATTTTTCAAAATTTCAATTGTGACCTTCGTAATTTTATATGAAAGGAAATGTATATTATGGTTGACGGTGGACTGACGTGACTTTGGTGACGGTGGCGGATAGGTAGTGATGCCTTTTTCCAATATTTAGATTGTTTTAAAAATAAGTAAAGATGATATGAGTAAGTTATAATTATTTTTTTTTAGAGATGCATTACAAGTTTTCAGAAATTAAATTTTAAAAATGACTTTCAAAACGAGTATTCTGAAAATTATTTGAGGGATAGAAGAGTTTTTTGGAAACGACTTTTCAGAAGTCAATAAATATATTCTAGCAAAAAGCTTTCCAAAGTTAAAAAAAAAAATCAGAATTTTTTTTTATAAATTAAAAAATATATTTCAAAAAGAACTCTGTGGAAGTCAATGGGCGGTAACAATGTATTCCAAAAATATTTATTTACATTTCAAAAAAAGTTTTTCAAAAATATATTTTTGTATTCCGGAAATGTTTTTTTTTTAAATTTGTTTAGCTAGGCATTTTTTGTGGTGGAGAAAGTAAATGATGGGTGCAGGAAGCAACTCTCTTAATGAAGTTATAAAAAGTGAACAAGTGAAAAGAAACCAGTGTCGTGTAAGTTACGTTTTGCAGTACCGGCACACGAGTCGCCTCTGCCAGCCTTCTTCTGATTTCTTTTTCACTGTTTCTACCAAACGACGCCTCTCTAACCGTTTCTCGGAGAATTCCGGTTTCAGGTACTCATCCCTTCCGAATCATTCCCTCTAGCTAGGGTTTCCCTCACTCTCCGTTATCCTTATCTCTGATGCCTCCATTTCATTATGTTCTCATTTTCTTTCATATTTCTATGCAATTTCGGCGATGTTTCTTCATCTTTACGTGCTTTTAGAAAATTTCGTTTGATTTATGAATTACACCTCTCGATTCCGTTTGCGCACGCTACTTAGTCTATAACAGATTCAGGATATTGAATTCCGCGAACGTTTTAAGAAATTGAAACTTTTTTTTTTTTATAACTTCGTCTCTCATCTTAGTTCAACTGTGACACAATTGTCTGTTTCATGTTGTAATCGAGATTTCCGCGCATGAATGCGTTTCTGAAAACTTCAAACTCTACTGGTGAGGTAAGGAAATTAAATGTAGTATGAACAATTCCAATAATTTGGAATTTGGATAATTTCGTTTCGGTTCTTTGACTGATGTTACGTCCTGTAAATTTCCACTAGGTTGTGGTTGTGTCATATGTGCGTGCGGTGCATTGTTTCTCTCCAGAACCAAAAATGTACTTGTTAACTTATTGACAGATATTATGAGTGTATTCTTAGATACTGAAGTTTGCTCTCATGTTGTCTTGACGATGATGTGTTGTTAGAAAAGAATATGGATGTTCCATTTTTGCCTTTCACTGTGGAAATGGTGGATTAATAGTTCCCGTGCATCTGTCGGTTGAGTGATGTGTATTGTTTGGTTTGGTGGCAATGAACAAGCAAAAACTTTGGCAAACTGCCAGGTTAAATAGAGCAGGCCAAACCTAAAAGGAAAAAGAATTGTAGCAAAATAAGGCCACGCTTTGCCAGCCATACTTTGGCAAGGCCTTACTTGATCTGACTATTTCTATCTCTGACAAGAGGGATTTGCATTATATCTTTTTTAGAGGTTAAGGTTTTAGGATTAATGTCAGAATTTGTAATCCATTAGTCCTGGTTTTCGTCATGATGGATCCAATTCACAATTCATGATGCTGTTTTATAGTTTAAGTGTTTGGCATTAATTAGAGAATAGTCATGAATGTATGTGTTGATTGGGGATATGTTTCTGAAAAATAATTTATACTTTATGTTTCATTTATATCTTTTCCATTCACATAGCTTTTTTTGGACCATTTTGTTTAATGATTAGCATCTAGTTAAGAATCATTACCTGGTTACACAGTGTGATACTTTAGCTAGGAGATCTTGATTAGTTTGCGACCACTAAAATTGTGTTGTGTGGTCATAAGGAAGGGAAACCCTATTCTTATGTCAATGAGCATTAGATGCATTACATGTAATGTTACTTAATCAATTTAAATGACATTTTGAAATAGTTCTCAAGTGTTGCAAATAAAGGATATTTAAAATCGTAATATTGAAAAATAAGAGTGTCATAAAGTATCCAGTAATTTTGTATGTGCTGATTTACCTTGCTATCTGCATAAACTTTCTGTAAAGGTTATTCATATAATTTTTGTAACCTTAGGAAACAAGCAGATGGGTTTAGAAGGGATAAAAAAAGGTAGACTCTCGTTCATGGTAGTTAAAGTTGGTATTTAAATTCAAATCCTTCTATTTTACTATTTTAATCACACCCAGCAGTTCAAATCACAGGTAAAGTCTTCATTTGAGATTGATCCCTCTTCCATCCTGATTTAAATGCCGTAATCAGTAAAATCCATCAATTTTATGATTTTGCCAATGGCTCATTTAAATATTTGATCGCTCTGTTTTTTGCTGACCTCATTTTCTCCTGATCCGATATCTTATTTCTTATTTGTGACACACCCAACACCATTTTGTTCGATTTAGTGAAACCCTAGTCACCATACGAAGTTCACTCTCCTCCACTTTTCCGTTCTCTGTTCTTCCTCTGTTTGCTGTTGTTGTTCTCGGTATATCTTACTCTGTTCTCTTAGTTGCTATTCTTGGTTTGACTTTCTCCATAATTAATCTGTTTGAGCCTCTATTTGGATTACGAAGTGGATGGAATTGAAAATAGGGATGCAATGGTGGATCCCCGTGATTGTGATGTGTGGATCCTTGTGATTATAATCTGATACGTTTTCTAGATCAGACATCTAGATTCTAAGATTAGTGTACTGACCTCTTGTTATTTGGAACATTTTGTTAAGTCTCTCACTACTGTATGGGTGACGACTTATGAATTTAATGCTATAGAATACGGATTATTAATTTTGTAAAATCCGTCGATTCAATATGCGATCTTTAGCAGTCTTCCCGATTTAAGGTGAAATTGCTATTTTAACTACATTGTTTTTGATCATTCCTCTTCCAATGGATGATGAACCTACCTACCAATTACAGTTTCTCTGTATTTATTTCTAAGGTGCTTGTTTTGTGCATTTTTATAGTGTTACTCATTTGGTGTATTCCAATAGCAAAATAGTAACTTGGATGCATAAAATCAGGACATCAACTGAAAATTTATGACTCAACTGAATGAAACTAAATGGAACATAAAATTCGATGTGGTCTATCCTCAACGGAATTGAATATATTAGATTAAGTCTGGTAGCGTGGATACATGAATCAAAATGAGAAAGATTGAGTGACTGCAATTATATAGCTTTCTATTGTATGTTTTGTTAAGATTCCGTTTCCGTAGGACGATCTGTTATCAAGAATGATGTCTGGCAGTGTGGATACATGAATCAAGATGGGAAAGATTGAGTGAATGCAATGATATAACTTTCTATTGTATTTTTTATTTAAGATTCCGTTTCCATGGGACAATCCCCTAATATCTAATAGGGAGTGATATATAGATGGATTGGTTTACCGAAACTTTGGGTTATTTTGTATTTGTTGTCTTATGTAGTGATGATGCTTGTTACACAATTTTGCTTGTACTTATTAGGTATTATTTCCCTCGTAGTTATAATTCTTTTTTTTCCAATTTTCTGTTGAATGAAGTCTCGTTTGCTGTTTTATTAGTTATGTATTCTGTTGCATGTTAGAATATGGTGAGGAGCTTATGATAGATCTTGCTGCTGTGCTTTTATGCCCTCTATTACTTTAGTTATGATTGACATGATTAGTACTAATTGCGGTGATCAAGGAGCCGACTTAATGTTGTGTTTCTACTTTGTTATTTAAACATATGCTTCATTTAATCTCGACTCAATACTACCCTACCATTTTTGCCTTACAACTTAAAAAGTAGTTAGAACATTCAACAACAAAACTCAACAGTATTAATCACAGCTTACATAATGCATATTTTAAATCTAAACCATATTATAAAATTACATATTAAATTACTAAACATATACAACAATATTAAATTCTCCAACCCAGTTTTCATTATTAAACCATACTTCAAAATTTCAATCACCAGTTTCAAAATATTAAAACATATTTCGAAATTTTAAATCCTATTTTATATTATTCAACCTTTAAAAATAAATCTATAGTTTAAAATATTAAACCAAACTTTAAAATTGTTATCCCTACTTTAAAATATTAAATCTGTTTTAATCCCTGTTGAAAATATTAAACCTTAATTTAAAATTATAATCCCTACTACAAAAATATTAAACCCTAATTTAAAATTATAACCCCTACTACAAAAATATTAAACCCTAGAATAAAACTTTTTTTTGGTAGTTTAAAATAGTAAACCAAATTTTTAAAATTTTAATCCCTACGTTAAAATATTAAGTCTGTTTTAAAATTTTAATCCCTACTTTTAAAATATTAGGTCTGTTTTAAAATTTTAATCCCTGGTTTAAGATATTAAACCCTAATTTAAAATTATAATCCCTATTTCAAAAATATTAAACTTTATTTCATATTTTAAATCTTTAGTTTTAAATAATAAAACTGATTTAAAATATTATTCCATATTTTGAAGTATCAAACCCATCTTTCAAATTTCCGTCTCAACATTAAATATTATACCCCTGCTTTTAAATTGGCCTCCAATGATTGTGAAAATAACTAACCCTTCTTTAAAATTGTAATCCCTAGTTTTAAATAGTGTAGTCTACCACAAAAGTTTTAAAATATATTGAAATTCAATATAAAAATTAAAATAGTAGAACTATATGGTAAAAGAGACTATAAACTAAATATTTCATGTACACATAAAATAAAAATATAGTTGAGAAATAACTTTTAGGCCTAGTAATTGGAGAAATTAAATTTGAATTAACAAAATAGTTTTTAATGATATTGAAAGTAATTTTATTAATTATACCAAGACTTGTGATTGGACCATGAAAGTTCATATTGATTATTTAGCGTAAATATAATAATTATGTAGAGTTTTTATTTTTCATATAAAGAAAAGGAAAAATAATTTTAAATGTGAGAATGAAAGTTTTAATTTTTTTCGCCGTGCAATACTCAATTCATAACTGCAGTATATAAAGCTAGCAGTGTTCTTCGTTCGGTGTGACGGAAGAGAAGGGAAGATGGACTTATTGGAGTTATGGGCAATCTTCGGCCCCGGCGTCGCGGGCACCGTCTTCGGCGTCGGTTGGTGGATCTGGCTCGATGCCGTCGTTTGCAGCTCCGTCACTGTTCCCTTCCTTCACTACCTTCCTGGTGAGTGCTCAATTTCTCATTTCATCCGTCGGTCTTTCAATTTTAGGGTTTATAGTAATCGATTCTACTTTTGATTAAAGGAATTTTCGCATCTCTTGCGGCTTTGATGTTCAATTGCGTTAGAAAAGAAGACATCGATTATTCTCCCTATGACGAAGGCGAGTGGAGGTACTCAATACATCGAATTAGTCAATTTATGTTTTCCCTAGCACTCTGGTTGATGTCTCAACTTTCGATTAATATTTCTAACAACTGTGTGTGGAATGTTGATGTACTTGTGTCTGGACTGTGTTTGTGCTTATATTATGTATTATGTATGTGTCCAAACTAATAAGTTAAAAGAACAGCTTAGTAGTAGTATGCTTGATCTTTCGACGTTACTTTTTCACAAAGGTGCTATTTTTCTCCTAAAACACTGACCACTAATTAAATGCTTCTGGACTTTAGAGGTAACAGCTCTCTTTCACTTTTACCCTTCCTCCAAACTGCTACAATGAGAATAGAAACACATTGAATTTGAAGTCTAGTGTTTAAATTGTGAGGAGACATGGTGATCATGTTAGTACTTAGCCTGCGCCAGCAGATAATGGACAATAACAATAACAAAAGCTTTGTTCCACTAGGAAGCAGATAACAAGCATGATATAAAAGATTTATGTGCCTTAGTGTCCCCATCAGGAATCACTATTTTATTTGATAGAGGAATGTGAACATGCAAGAGGCGTAAAAGTGAAGCATGCCTATGTCATTGGTGCATGTTGTGTCTTACGTCAAATTTACTGATAGTCATATTATTTTTGTTTCCCTTAGCTTAAGGCCTTAAGCGATAAGTATCACTTCCTCTTTGTTGTCTTGGAAATTTCTTTTGACCACTTTTTGTTGTTGACAGATTGAAGTTGTGGCTCTTCATTGCATATGTTGTATCCTTTGTTTCTTTGGCTGGATCAGCAGGTCTACTGATCCAAGACTCACTTGATAAATCTGCCCCTTCAGTTTGGACTGGAGTTGCAGGTGTTTTGCAGTGTGTTTGTGTCTTGATCAGGTAAGTGCTGTTTGAACTTACAATGATTCATCTGTGTTGTCTTCATCTGTCTTGCTTCTCTTGAAAGCCTATGCAATCATAGTTATTTATCATTGTCTGAGAACCTTTTGTTACCTCAGGCTCCAGTTGTGATGCACACGTACCTTGTTTTTGCAATTGAAAAATTATATGTTGAAAACATCATAACCATAAAAAACTAAAAATGATAAAGAAATGTTTACGGAAGTGGATATTTAGAAAGCTCTTTCAAAATGATTTTCAAACTGTTCGCATTTGCACCTAAGTTTTATTTCAATTGTCTATATAGGATAACAATTAACTACTATGATAATGATTTCCAATGTCTTGATTGTAAATAAATATATCCAAAAACAGCTTGAAAATGCAACTAAATATACCTCCGGTTCCATCTATTAAAGCTTGAAAGGGAGACATTTTTATGTTAATTTCAATTTAAAAAAAATGATTTATTTCCCTTGTAGCATGAATGTCTGCACTTTTTATTTTCTTGTTTATTACTTATATTCTAATTTGAGTTGATTGCATACAGTGGACTGGTATATTGGACTTCTCATCCTGAATAAGGTGCACCAAGATGACTTGGAGTTTCAAACTATACCAGGTTATGTCCAACCACGTATTATCTTGTTTATTTTATGTAACGGAAAATAGCTGGCTTTATGTAAATCAGTAAATGTAAATTGTGCTAACAATCTTGAGCCTTTGGGTATATTGGTGTTTATTGTTTTATATAGTTGATAAAGATCTGTTTACCGAAGTAATTTCAATGGCATGGTGTTGGTATGTATTAAGATCCCCTACCCACACCCCCTAATTTTCCCAGTATTTTGAATTCAGAGCATATATGAAAGGAAGCTCTTTGCGTTTATAACTGATAATATTTGAGTGCATTTGTGCTTGACTAGAAAAACTTTCTCGAGGATTCAGATTGTTGTGTACGAAAGTTTGTGTAAATAACATTATTGACTGTGAACACCTTAGGCGGTACTTGGCAGTGATTCCCATAAGCAATTATGTCGTCCTTCATTTATAATCTGAACATTTGCTGCTTCTTTGAAAAAATATATAAATAGGCCAAAGCCCAGCAGAATAATTACAATTCCAGGTAAACAAGGGTATGAAAGCCCATGCATACTCAGCTTGAGTCAATAACTCAAGATATGCAGGTGGAAAGGTTTGTTTTGATGTTAATTGCCCTTGTTGGATGCTGTAGAAATTTGGCATTTTGATATGACATTTTCATGCTTTTGGTAGATCGTTGTGATGGAGTTCACTGTGGAAGGGCTTTCTGTGGCTGCTAATGTGATGTAGTTGGACTCTGATTGTTAGTATTTTGTGGACCAAGTGTTAATTAATGTTTTGCCTAATGAATGTGGAGTATTTTTTTTTTTTTTTTTGCATCAATAAAATTCTCGGCATATTCCAATTATTCGGAAATGTAATAAGTACATTCTGGAAAATTTATTTTGGAATGAATGAAAGGTGGTTAAAAATTTTATGATGCTGGAAAAGAAAAGGCCATGAATGTGTCTTGTCCTGGCCCATTTCTGTATTAGTCTTGACATTCTTTCATGATCATAGATTTTCAATCACATTCTTTATGCTTAAGCTGCACATGCAATTTAGCGGGGGATACTACATCTCTCGAAAACGTTTTCATGTTGAAATACCATCTCCATAAGCGTCAACACTCATTGTAGTAGTTTTTTGAGGATTCACTATAGTTGAAATTCAAACTAATAGTTTATGTGTGAAGGAACAAGTTGCTATTTTTAATTGCAGTTGCTATCAAACTATAGGTGCACACCTGGAAATTTTACCCGTACCTTAATATTGTAGAGCCCGTTTTATATTAAGTAAAAGAACAAAAATAAGTTGCCTAAGTGTTTTTATCATGAAGATTAATTAAAGTTAATTAATGTTGTGAAAAAAAAAATTGGATAATTGATAATCTATAACATTTTAGTATAAAAATATTGTCAATTAATGAAAACCATGACACTGCAAAAATATAATATATTTCATAAAATTAATTTTCAGAATTCTCCCTTCTAACTTTTTCCAAATATTTTTGACTAAATTTTCTTTAAGTCGGCTAAGACTCGAATGAGAATATAATTATATGACAATTGTTAAGATTATATGTTCTACAATATCATTAATATGAGTGTTGTTTGTTCGTGATAATCATATTATGCAATATGATTCATCATTAAATTTGTATTTGCAAAATATATTAGAATACTCTAAATATACATTTAATATTGTTTATGGACTATTTTTGGTGTTGTCTAAATATTTTTATTTTCTTCATGCGTTGAAATGACTTTCACTATTGTGTACAAATCTAGACAACACTTGTCATCCAATAAATGTTTTATAATCACTACATGAATGTACAATTTGACATAATTTCATTAAAAAAAATCATTAAATATATTAGATGCACTTGATGTAGTTTTATAATCACTACATGAATGTACCATGTGACATAATTTCATTAAATATATTAGATGCATTTCATATAGTGCTAAAAAGAGTATTTCAAATTTACAAGTGACAGTTACTTGAGATTGATTGTTTTTATTCCTAATGCATATAGTGAATTGATGCTGACATAATTGGAAAATCACGAGTTGTTCTCGTTTATAATAGTTGGTTCGTATCTTTTCTTGTTAAGGATGATAAATGAATCAGTTTCTTTTTAGTATTTTATTAAAAATTGTGTTGATTTTGTTTGGAAATTCTTACATTAAAGGTGTGATATTAGAAAACTTTAAATTAGATATAAAGATATTTTATTAAAACTTATTTTGATTCTTCCTCCATCCCATATCCTCTTCCTGCACCCCATACTTATTATTGGTTAGAGTATGATTTTGTGTTTTGGAGACGGTTGATGGCGAACGATCTGATACAACTGTATGACACCCCATTCGGTTCACATTTAGAAAAAAAATGTAAAACGGATGAAAATCCGGATGAGCATGCCATTCGGTTGTCATTTTTTCTTTTACAAATGACAACCGGTTCACATTGTTTCAATTTTTTGTTTACTCTTTTGTTTTTGGTTACCTTTCGTCCTACTTTTTTTGTATTACCTTTTGTCCGATAAGACAAGATGTTGGTGATGATATGCTATCTTGATCAATTTTGGGTGTTTTAATTTCTTCTTTGAAAAATTACTGATAAATGTTGAGTGTCATTTTTTATTATTTTTTTTTAACAATAATCAAGCATATTCTTTAACACATTCAATCAAGATCAAATTAATATTATATCATCTGATATTGATAAGATGATTTTAGGTTGTTGATGAAGACTTATACTATATATTGAGATTTATGACAAACGATGAATAAATATAATTTTGGAATTTTATGAATTTTTACCAAGTTTATAGTAAATTTTAATAATATTGATAATTTCGGTAGATCGAAATTCATAACATACTAAAAAAAAGGAAACATGGAAAACAAATATGGGAAGTTAAAAAAGTGTGAATTTTTTTTTACACTCAATACCATTTTATAGTCACTCATTTGATTATCTTAACGCTAAAAAAATAAAATCCAACATATAATTGTAACATTTAAATTTATTAGATTAAAATTCAATAGTTCCTTTGTTTGGTTGCAATTATTTACTTAATTAATAGAGCATTCAAACATAGTCTTTATAAGCAGTAGATTCTATCAAACATAAGTGTCTTGCTTAGCGTAACATATATAAGTCTTGAGCATTCCACACTACTTGTTAAACTCATAAATACTTCTTCTATCCTTGTCAAACTCACGTTCGGATGAGGACAAAATCTAATCATATACAACCTACCACACCTAAAATATTTGACATTAGGTGATAATTGAGGGTTGGATCCTCCACTATTGAAGGATTTGGGCCTAGAGTAAGGTTTCTTCTTATCTTATATCTTGGTCTGCTTTTGCAGGGTCCTCCTACCATCTATGACTTAGCAATTTTGCTACTAGTCTACAAATTTTCCACCACCTCAGCTTTCTCCAATAGAGCAGGAAACTCTCTAAAGGACATAGAAGCCATCACCTCTTTAATCTCTTGCCTCAACCCAAAATCAAATTTTCTGCACCTCTCCAAGCTTCAGTCATAATTTGGGTACTGAACCTAGTCAGATGTTTGAATCTAGTAGCATAATCAGTAACTGAAAGATTTCCTTGTTCTAGCTGCATGAACTCAATTTCTTTTGCATATCTAAAACTCTCAAGAAAGTACTCCTCCAAAAATCTTACTTTGAGACTTGCAAATGACATCTTCTCCTCTTCCTTCCATCATAATCCACCAAAATTCAGCATTTTCAGTAAGCATATACACAACATAGGATAATTTCCTCTCAGGGCATTGTGTGGCTTCAAAAATTCTTTCAATGTCTCTCATCCAGATCTGCTTCATCTGACTTTTCTCCTCCATTAAACTTTGGTGGATTATGTCTAAAGAAATCTTCCAAACTTAAGGTATGGTGCTGATGATGAAGCTGGGACGCTTTAACTACTAGTCCAACATTTTCTAATTGATGAAGGGTAGCCTAATGTTGTTGTACCATAGTAGCACTTTGTTGCTGTAAGGTTATTGCCATCATTTCTATTGTTCGGGCTAAATTGGACATACCAACTGATTGAGGATGGGTAGTTGGTTTATGTGCCATCTTCTGAGCTTATAAGGAAAGATGTTACAACTAATTATAAGAATCATAAAATTATCCAAACATCCAAGACAAACCAAATAACATACACATCATCATCCAAAACTTATCTTAAACATACACTCAAACATCAATGTTGAAAAATATGATAGCCAAAGTTCAAGAGTAGGGGGGTTTAAATTGAACTATTAATTCTTTTTGCAAGATGAGTATTTTTATGAAACTATGATCACAATACAAGGAATGCGTAAACACAACCAATTAAAATGCAAAACAACAAATTGAAAATGCTATAAGTGTGTGCAATCAGTAAAAACAACTAGTTAAATTGTAAAAACAGCTAGTTGAATTTTCTGGTAGAATTAAAATAATAGAATAACAAGCTAAATGGTAAAACAGTAGGTTAAAATTTCTTCTCCTATACTTAGAAAAATTTCTCTAATTCCAGCAGAAAACAATTGGCTGAAAATATATTTTCTAAAAACAGTATTGAACTAAACCAGAATCAAGATACAATGATCAAGAATCTAGTTTAGAAACAACTAGTTAAATCTGAAAAACAGTAAGCTGAATTATTTAAAGCAAAGTTGTGAAAGTGATTTATACAATGATGATGTTAAAACATAACTAGATTTTCACAAATGTGCGAAAATCAATCTTTTAACTTCTTTCAAAAACAGTTTGAACAAAGAGATGGCAGAAGATGAAAAACTAAGTATATAAAAGCCAACAAAGATGTAAACAAGACTGTAAAAATGGTTAATAAAATTTGAAAGCAAGTTGTTAATACAGTTTTGTCAAAGCTTTATATAACTAGAAAATTGTCCTTTCGATCTTTTATGAAAACAAATTTAATATATCAATAAAACTTAAATTTTAACCAAGAAATATGTATAACAACTCTACACAAGATTTCTAGAAAATTAACAAGTTAAAAACTTATTTCAGCTAGTTGATTTTGTAGTCAGAATTGGATTTTAGGTGTTGTCTAAAAAAACAACCGACTGGTTTCCAATTTTAAGAGGTTGTTTATACCAGAAAATGTGAATGTTGCAGAATTAAGATAAAGAAGATCACACAATGATTTTGATTCTGGTTCACTCTTCCTCAAGAGCTACATTCAGTCCTTTGCACAACAATGCAAAGATTTCCACTAAAATCAATAAGTTTACATACAAATACACAATCAAGATTCAATCTTGAACCCTACAAGATTAACTCTACCCTTATGCAGGACCATACCACATGAGATACACCACCCTAGTGCTAAATGCAGAACCCTATTATGCAAACTTACAACACATAAACAAAATTACAATTTCACACAAACAATGCTCAAATACCCTATTCAAGCATAAACCAATACAAGATACAATAGAGCAGAACATATCTTAGTCAAATCAACAATGACTTATCTTTGTAGAGAATAGCTACTGGATGCCTTTCTAATCAATATGCAAGCAAAATTTCCTTCAAGAATGAGAATCCATCACTATAATTATGTAATATAGTTTACTTTTAATATGTATACTATTCTTTCCTACATCATATATTGGAGTCTATTGTTGTTTGATAAAATTGAATTTTGAGGATTTATTAGCATGTATGAAAATTGTTTATAAAAAAGTAAAAAATATTTAAAAATAAGTAATAATATTATTAAGTTTAATCATTGATTTAGTTATAAAAAATTATTTATTTTAGCAATTGAAAATTATTTCACTTTAGTCAATGAAAATAATTTTAATTTAACCATCGAATTAGCTATTGAATTTTATTTCATTTTAGCTATCATTTTGTTATAAAAACAATGTCATTTTAGTTACCGAATTAGTTACTAAAATATAGTCACTGAATTAGTCACCGAATTTTAGCCACTGAACTAGTAACTGAATCTTTTATCAATTTCTGGTGACTAAATTGATTTCCAAGAATTATTGAGACCAAATATTTTGTCACCGATTTTAACGACCTATTTGTCGATTGTTAATTTGTGACTCAACAAAATTCGGTCGCTAAGTATTTAGCGACTAAGATTGTTGTCACCACTTATTTTTGATCGCTAGTATAGTCGATAATGCATTTAGCGATTGATTTTTGTCATTTAGTGACCAATTTTGGTGATCACTAAAACTAATTTTTTGTATAGTGCATGATGATCTTGAATAAATCTTGATCAACTTCTCTAACTTTGAAGGTATTTCTCCAAGAAACTCTCAAATAATTCTTTAAAATGTATTTCATAACTTTACAAATAATTTTCCATTTTTAAAATGGTATTGCACGCATGGTTTTATAGTTAAAAATAGCCCTCTCAAGTAAAAACATATTGTTTATGAATAGTAAATATTTTGTGAAAGTACGCATTAATGTTAATAGTAATGAATTTCATTAAACAACAACTACTAATACAATTATAAATAAGATTAGAAAATAATTTACTATACCGTGATTGACAATTTTAAATATATTTTACATACAAATTAGGAAAGATTTACACTTGACTTTGCATAAAATTCCGTCAAATTTGTTATCTAAATCTTGATGATCACTATAAATCTAATAGTTTTTGTCTTTTTTCTGAATTCTCTTTAATCAAAAATTTGTGTAAGAACTCAAATCTCTCTTATGATATTAAACATGAATTTACAGAAAATATATTATAACACTTTCTTACTCTTGAAAATATTTAGTTAATGAAATATATCTATTAATCAAATATATCTTAATAAGAAAAAATATTAACGTAATACATACATATCAAAAAATTATTTATTATTTTCTTCTATAATTAATATATGTAACGAATGTATCAATTTGACTATGCTTGATTTTTAAAATCTAGTGTATATATATATATATATTACTTACTTCTGTTCAATAAAAAATTAATAAATGTATTATTTAAAAAAAATGTAGCCAGTTTATTTAATGTATCTGTTTATAAATCTAATAAAGAATAGGAAAAATTAGGAAATACACATCATTTTTTCTTAAAATATTCAAAATAAATTAATGATTAAAAAATTGATATTATATAATATGGTGATATGATTTTTAATCTTATTATGCATACTTAGCTATTTGAATATATATATATATATATATATATATTTATAACAATATTACGGG
>Ga0099825_1001631_pt1 | contig 28974 bp, 9 predicted proteins | sample SiratroredBW_FD_76838 | JGI IMG/M metagenome (GOLD analysis project Ga0099825, IMG submission 76838) | Root nodule microbial communities of legume samples collected from California, USA - Siratro red BW | ecosystem: Host-associated > Plants > Roots > Nodule | place: USA: California | collected...
TATAAGAAAGAAGACCCACTAACTTAATGCTTTAAGGTTTTGGGTTGAAGGTGGTGTCGTTCCCTTGTATGGGTTGGCTCTTGTCTCATTCTTGTGAAATCTTCCTGGTGTTTCTTCCCTCAGGTTCTCCCAACAAGTGGTATCAAAGCGATGGTCTGTGACAGTGACCGACTCAGATGAGTACAATTTGATCTCTGTATCGAAAGTCTTCCTGATGGAGGTTTCAGACAAGCGAGTCCCGTTTAAGTGTGTAAATGACAATACAAGTGGGGGTCCTTTGTGAGTATGATAATTGTGTTTGAAAATGTTTCCACTCGAGGGAGAGTATACCAATGTGGAAGAGGGACTCTCACTTGAGGGGAAGATTGTTAGGTATCCAAGTGTGAGTCTAAGTGCCACATTGAGTAGGAATGAGAAAGTTGAGCAACATATAAGAAAAAAGACTCACAAACCTAATGTCTTAAGGTTTTGGGTTGAAGGTGGTGTCATTCCCTTGTATGGGTTAGCTCTTGGCTCATTCTTGTGAGATCTCCCAGGTGTTTCTTCTCTGGGATTCTCCCAGCAAATTTTTGCATAAGCAATTGGTGTGAAACCTTGTTTATCAACAACTTTACTAACATCTTTAAGAAGATCAAAACCATAGTTCCTTTGGAAGAGGTTGATTCCTTTATTTGATTTTTCCACTTCCATCGTAAAAAAATATTTTAATTTTCCAAAGTCCTTAAAGTTGAAAGCAACATTCAAGTTGTGCTTAAGAGTGATGATCTCCACAAATCATCTTTGCAAAATCATATAATGATGAGATTTGAGCTTAGTAAAAAAAAAAAGTAATTTTTCTTTCATAAAATCTAGTCATATTGGAAAAGGAATAAAGTCAATTTTTCATTCCAATATTTGTTGCCTTGTATCAAGACATATAAAGATTTTTGGAGTTTGTAAACTAAATTTGCACTAAGAAATGGAAATCCTTAGTGCAATTTACATATACATTTGTTGAAAAAAATAAACATATAAGAAGAGAGGGTTGAATTATTTTCTAATTACTTTTTAATATTTTTTGTAGATATCATCTGGTGATGAATATTCAAACGATAGTTTTGTATGACTAAGTGATTAGTTAATGACTTTTAATCCTATATTACATCTGAAAGATTGGGACAAACATGATTCTATAACTTAACTTAACTGATTTACTTGCTTAGAGCGTATTTATAAACTTATTATCATAATAACTCTCCTTCTAAAGTTGGTGTGGATAATAATAATTTACAATGTAACAAAACAAGGAGACAGAGGATACATAAGATGTTTTATACTAGTTTGTTTGACAATGCAGACTACACCCATTTCTCTATCAACAAATTAAATTTCATTAAGCAGATTATTGCTGTGAAGTACAAATAAGTATTCTTTGGGCTTGTAGACTAACCTCTTGAGTATTGTTTAGGCTTATAATCACTTCTGGCTAATTTTTTAAATATTTTTTAGGCTCGTAACCACTCTTATTGAACTCCTTCTAAATATTGTTTGGACTCATATTAACCCTTTTAGTATTCATTGAGATCACTATAACTCTTGGTTGACCACAAACTACTTCTAACTTAATTAAGTATTATTTTAACAAGTCACTCCCAACTTAACTAACTATTTTTTAATAGTAACGATCTCGGATTAATACCTGAATATTCTTTTTCAAATAGCTATTCTTGATTGAAATAAATTTCATTACAGTCAATTCAAAAACTTTTTTTATAATATGAATGAAGGTGGTATAATGTTAAAATATCATATACTATATTTATAATTAAGAGTATTTGTTAACAGAATGGGAATTGAAATGAAAATTTATAAACCAATTTAACTATTTTAAGTCATTACACGAAACACTACTTGAAGTTTAATTATATCAATTGTTTTCAAAAGATATTACTTTTATAAGTGACAATATAAGGGAAGAAAATTCAATTTACAAGAAAGTGATATAACTAATTTAAAAATAAATATTAAATTAAAAATGAAATAAGAGATGCCCAAGACATCCATAAAAAATATAATCTGTGAAAGGAATAATTCCAAATATGTTGACGATTATCTAATCACATTTAATAGTTTGACAAGTATACGTATAATTTGTCTAAACGATTGAAAAATAAAGGTAAATAATAGACATGTTCTATTACTCCGTAACCATGAATCAACAATGACTCTAGTATTTATGAAAAATTGGTTTTGAAAAATAGAATTTCTTGCACCTTTGGAATTTGAGATAGAGAATTCACATTATGATTTGGAGACATATACAAAAGTGCTAAGAGAGTTTATTTCTTTCTAGTAATACAAAAAGACTACTTTTTTCATTTAATTAAAAGAGGGAAGCTGGTATTTTTTCTTCAACTTTCTTTCTGTTAGCATTGTGGTCAATGTATTTTTTTTTTATTTGGCCTTTTGCATAACAAAAAACTAAACATTTTGCTGATACACCTGTTTTTAAGATTTTTATTCATTTATTTTTCTTCTTCTCCACTCTCACACGCATACCAGCTACCCCTAACATTTTCCAATTTCATTTGTGAATTTAACTAAATTTTGCCTTTTTGTTTGTCCAATGTTGAAATTGGTACATATTCCTTCTCAAATTGAATAATTTCTAAATCATTATTGAAATTGGTAGATAACCTACCCCCAAAGATATCACAACTTGTTACCCAAAGTTTGTTGTGTGAAGCAACTTTGACAAAATTCCTGGTCATTTTCTTTTACTTTATTTTATTTTATTAAATTGAACATTTAATTGCTGTTTTTGATTCTTTTTTCACGCCATTGCTTTCTTTTTATAATTCTCATACAAGTTCTTACTCTAGGGCTCACATAATAAACAAAAGTTATATGTCACAGATATTTCTTTTATCTATGAACTTAATTTTTCTTTCTTTAACAATAACAATAATAATAATAATAATAATAATAATAATAATAATAATAATAATAATAATTAATAATGAAATGATAATAGTTCTAAATAAAGATCCAAGTTTTATAATTTAATTAAAGTTAAGATTTCCATATAAAAGTGATTAATTGTAACACCTTTTTAATCTTTAAATAAAAATAAATGTTAGTGACAATTTCGGTATTTTAAAGTTGTTCTTTAAAATTAATAATAATTAATACAATTATACCAGAACAAATATTTTGTAATCAAAAGAATTATAATTTAGAGGTGAGTAGAGTAAGGGTTAATAAGTAAAATTAATTGTATGTGAGTAACAATTCATTATTTTAAATATTTTTTATAAACTCAATAAAAATTTAAATAATTAATAATAATAATAATAATAATATTTATAATAAAATATATAGCAATTAAATCAAGTTTTATGTTTTAATAATAAAATTATAATAAGCTTTAAGATAAATAACAAATTAATGTGATGTTCTTCTTATTTCTTGGAGTTAAAGTTGGAGGATGAAATAATTCGTAATTTATTTATTTTTCTTAATTAAAAAGCTAAAAATAATAACAACGTTATGTTACAATTTTGAAAATAATACTTTTTAATTATGTCTTTTAAGAGTGCAACTAATAATATACGAAACATTTTTTTAAAATTAAAATTAAAATGGTAATGATGATGATGAGATACTATAAAAAGAATTAATAATAAAATCGAGATAAATTATGATATAGTCTATATAAGTGACATCTTTTAATTCATAGTCTCGAGTACATATGTTCTCAAAACTTGTTATCTTAAAATTCTTCATTCCATCAAACACTTCTCAAAGAAATAATAATAAGAATAAACTTTAGTAATTAAAAAATGTTAAAATTTAATCGAAAATAATAAAAAGTTAAAAATATCAACACACAATTAATTTTTTTTCTAACGAACTATATACCATTATCAACACATAAACGTCTTTTTTTTTATAGAATTGATGATTTTTTTTTCGAAATTACAAAAATGAGTAATTTTTTTTTTCAAAAAAGATATACAATTTAATAACTTATGCTTACATTACAATTTTAAAATAGAAAAATTTGTAATTCTAAGCACGAATTCAATTTGAAATATAAAATTATTTTTATCTATACAAGAAAGCACATTTTTTTTTTCTAAAATTTTTTTGGTGAAGTAGAGCATATCCAACTATATAATTTTTCTAAATTATACTCATTTATCTAATTTTGTAAAGAAATTGCACCAGTTATATAGAAAAGCCTACATAAACTCAACACATTTCAATACTGAGTTTGATTCGATAAATAAATGCACAATAGTTCTCAAAGCTAAAATTTAATACCTTATAAACTAATTATACTCACATATACAAATACATTATATCATACCTTCAACCTATACTTTTGGAAAATATAATACAATAAATCAAAAGAAAATTTCCATAAATAAACTTTTATAAAATTTTAAATCTGATAAATTTCTTAAAAAAATTTAGTGCTAGACTTATATAGATGAGATGATAGGCCTCTCATATAGCCTTATCTATTTTCTACTCCTAGATGTCATCGTGTAAAATTCACTACCTTCTATTCTCACTATGTACTCTTTTTCATGCTTCAAATCGATTGAATACTAAATTTGAAAGGACGATGATACTGTTCTTTAGTCAATACGCATGATGTTACGGTACAATATAATATATAAGTCAACTGTAATTTTTATTTTATGAATTAATAATGTAAAATTAAGTTAGATTTAAATTAATTTTGTATATAAAATTAAACTATAAGGTTAAATATTCTTAAAATAAACTGATACAATATTAAAAAATAATTTTAAACTTAAAAATATTTTCACAAATCGTTGGATTTATAATATGATTAATTCTTACTATAAATGCATTGAATTGATGCTGATTGCTAATGTGTATAGGCAATCAAGTTGAGCTTGAGCTGTCGAAATGTTGTTCATTACAAAAGGATAATATCAAAATCCTACAAAAATTGATTTGATTTAACAAAAACAAAATTGTAACTATTTTTTATCCGTACGGATTGGTATATATTGGCGCAATGGATAAGGTCGGTCACTTTATAAAATAATTATTATTTTCGATTTTTTAAAATAATAATTTTTAAATATATACAAGTATTATAATTAATATTTCTTTATATATTACATCATTGTATTTAAAATTTAAATTTAATAATATGATTTAAATTTTAAAAATATATTTGATTTTTTTTACTTATATTTAATCTTTAAAGTAATGTTAATAATGATTTTTTGGTTCGATATAGGGTCATGCTAACCCGAAAAACTGCAATAGGTTTAGAAAATTGTTAAGATTTACAGCAACCAACTAAAAAATTGTTGGAATTGCTCATTAATATAAGGATTAGGTGAAGTGTTACTAATATCTTTAATATTTTTTAAATTTTTTCAGAAATAAAACATTTTTTTAATAAACTTAACGAAAATAGTCTAATTTGGTTGGGGTTCACGATTTATTTAATGAATTTCTCATAATCATGGGATAATTTGACCTAAAACAATGGGTTAATTAGTCCATTGCGTTAGCTTGATTTGATGCATGATTCTATATGTGTTTGAATAACACTTTGACACATCACTAATTATCCATTTTCTATGTTTTCATTTTCATTTTTCCCTACTCTAAATTGGTTCATTAGTTTTGTTTGCAGTATTTTATTTTATTTAAAAAAAGGAATATGATAATTTGGAAACACACGTAGTACATTTTTATATCAAAGCAATATCAAAGTTATTCATCCCCAAGTATAAAAAAACATAAATTAAATTATTGTTGTATATTATTATTAATTGTTCGGTTTGATTATATCCGATTTTATATATAGAGTTTATTCTAGATAATATATATATATATTACTACTACTTTAATATAATGGATGGACAACAAATATAACATAATAGTTAACTAATCTTAATATTTCTAATTTCTTTTCACTAGATTCAAGTTAATAAATCTCAATTCTCAATCTTAAATTCAAATTATAGAATAATTTTTGTCTGACTTTTTGTTATATTTACACAAAAAGTTAAATTGTTTTAACAAATATTTGAATCTCAATTTTAGTAAAAAATCTGTAAATATATATGTAGAATTTTTTCTAAAGCTACTTTCACATTCCTAATCTCTTTAAACTCTATAATAGAAAAATGTTAGTGCTATCGTTTTACGTTTTTTATAGTCTCTTTGAAGATTATAAGCTTTGAATATTTTCTATCTCTTTAGTTGCAGTCAAAGCGCAATAAATAAGATTAACATACCAAACTTCTATCTAGGTTTGATCATCCTCTTCTTCCTATCACGTATAAGCTGATAGTTGAAGTTTGAATCCAACGTTTGTCTAATGCTTCATTGTCTTGTCCCTCTAGACGTTTGATCCAATGGCATAAGACTTCAACTCAATGTGAACTTTCTCCTTATCATTGTTCGGATCTCTACACATTATAGTCATTCGAGTCATCAAATGTGACATCCTCGCTAATGAGGCATCTAACTTTTCCGAGTTCCAATCTTCACAACTTTATCTCTTCACCCCTTCAAATTATCAAATAAAGATACATTTTTCTACTTATACTTCTAGTTTATCCTTCTTGACATGTGCAAATGTCAAAACGTTAAATACCTTCAAATTATCATAATTTTCTAGATTTCCACTGCACACCCCTTCATGGTAGTCTTAAAATTTAAGGCTAATAATGGATTATTGTTTATCATATAAATCGCAATGTTTGTAGCTTCCCCAAAAAGACTTAGCACACCAGCTCTCAATAACATACACTTTACTCGCTCCAAGATGACTATATTGATCGTTTCAATATAACCATTTTGTTGAGGTATACTCGAGACAGTCTTATGCCTCCTTATACCTTATTTCCTCCAAAACTCATTAAATTGATCTAGTACAAACTTCAATTCATTATCATAAGAACTTTAAGTTGGACTCCTGTTATTTACAAATCATGGGGTGCCACTCCTTAAATCTCTTAAAACTATCAATCTTATTTTTTAATCTATAAATCTACACTCTCAACAAGTTATCGACTATAATAATGAGAAACATGACCCTCTACTATAAGTATGAACTATTGTGGACATCATAGATCTACATTAGCAAGCTCAAACGATATATTGAATAATGCTTAGCAGTCTCAAACTTCAATCTAAGAGATTTGCCTAGTACGCAGTGATCACAAAACTCCAATCTATCATCTCCTAGTAGGTTTTGCTTGCCCAATTCCACCAAACTTCTTTCACTAATGTGTCTCGACCTCAGTGTTACAACTTCATCTTATCTCGCACCAGTTGACTAGCCACAATCTTATCTCGGACCATTTGACTAGCCACACCCTATAAACACTCCTTTTTTAATCTTTATAATATCTTGTTCAATCTTAGTTAAAAAACCCGTAAGATCAAGCATACTAATCGAAAAACATCACATCTTGTATCAACATCTCTTGATTATCAATCATCTTCACTGGACACGTGATAAGGGTAAGCTGAGTCCATGAGCCAACTTATGTGCTAAGGGTTTCTTAATGTACAATGACTCATGTTTCATTCTTGTCTCAAGAGTTTGAGAATGCTCTCCTGTGATTTTTCTAAATGTCTTATCCCAAACTCTACAAATAACAATAATTATTGGATTTTTCAAGTAAATATATTATAAACAAGAAAATTTATATCCGATGATTTAACCTCTATAAGAAATCTAACACCATTTTCAACCTAGTAATAAATTTCTCTTCTTTTATTGTCCATCCTTATCCAAGTGACTCTCAACTCCAATTAAATTATGGGGTCATCCATTATTGGTACCAATTAAGTCTTTATGCCAAGAGTTTCTACGGGATAAAGTTTCTAAAAGTGACCAGAGTGGATAAGAAGGTCCAGGACAATTGAGTCATAAAGCGTTGTATTCTTATTTGATTATAAACACATTTTCGTAGGAAGTGCTCTTTTAATCCCCTTTGAAATGTTTGCCATCTTTCTATACTTTTACAAGTTACCTTATACATATATATATATATATATACCAGTCAATATTAATTAATAAACAACTTAATTTTAATTTTCTATTTTAGAAATGGTTAAAAAAGCTCATCCAAAAAGTCTAAAGTTCATCTTCTCGCCGTTTAAAATCCACATTTGTCTGTTTTCATTCCTTTCCTGGCTTTAAATTTACTTCTTTATTTTATAATGCTTAGAGTGTTGCATGTCAAAGTGGTATGACTGTGTGGTTCTGCATTATAGCCCAGGATACTTTCTGCACGTCATTTTCTCTACCGACTCAAATAAAATGTCCATTGTATAAAGATTGCCATTAAAAAATGGTTTCAAATTTGCACCACAAACTCAAGATTGCAGATCTTGATATCACTGGGTGGTGTGTATGTAATTGGAATATATAGAATATAGGATTATCCAATGCAAGTAGTTTTCAATCTCATAAAATCAAGTTCAGTATTAACTCATTATTTTTAGCTCTCAACCTTATCATTACAAGTATGAAAAAGTTATTCGAAACCACTAAAACCTGAGAACAAATGCAGTTAATGCATCCACAATATTAACGTGAATTTGGTTATGAACCTCTAAAACTTTAACTTTACATACGGTTGGAATTGTAGTTGAGAATCATAATTGGAAAACTTGGTTACATTTTGATCACTTTGGTGGTTGAGCTTTTGTAGGGCATCCATACTCTAATATCTTGGAACCGAAGTATTTTATTAAAGGTTATGTAAAAACATGATGTAAGTAAAAAACTTAACCGTTGCCTTTCTTACAGAAGATTAATCTTTATAGTGCTCTTTATGAGAAATGATTTTTCATTATTCACAAGATCCGGTTAGAAGAATATGACCTAAGATTTGATCTTCTTTTAACTCTTTATTTTATAATCTTTCTTTTATAAAAGACCTGGACAGAAGATATAAACCTTGTTATTTTATTAGACATCAAATAACATGTCATTGTCAAAAAGTATTCCCAATTAGTTTAAGTACTGTTTTAACTTTTATTATTAATTTATTTACTTATTAGTTATTTAGTTAACAAGTCAGATCTCGTATATCTTTCATATGAGACATAAAAACTTAAAAGTTAAACATACATAGGGAAAATCCTGGAAAAAAATTGTAGACAAACTCACTTAGACTTATAAAATAATCTATTATGGCTCATGTAATCTTATTTTATGTTTGATTATTGATTATCTTTTATTAGTTTTATAATGTGGATGACCATGCATGGTTGAACGTGCGAACAAGGACAACCCTAGGGATCACATGCATGGTTCATTTCTTTGATGGTGATGTAGATTAATGTAGAGGTGGTATATATAAACTGGTGGATATAAGAAAATGCAAGTGTTCAATCTCTTTTAACCACTTACTCAGATTTGAGTATTGATCAAATTAATTGTTTGTAATGTAGTGCAGAAACATCCGTTATAGATATGCATGGAACTGGGTAGTGTTTCTCCACCTCAAATTTTATCTAGAGGGGATGTGTATGAAAAATGTCCCATAAATGTATTAGGTCTTGTTTTTGCATTCCACTTTGTATTGTTTTTTCCAACTTATCAAATAGTGTAAGTAATAAAATAGAAGTATCATCTTTTTCAAGAAATTTGCCTAATATTAAGTGATTTTGACAAGGTTTATTTCGACTAAAAAAAATATCACAAGGAACTCAGAAAAATACCAACTTTATGTTAGTGTTTGTGAACATAAAATAGACTAAAAGAAAAAAAAGTACAAAATATGATTTTCTTTTAATGATTTTTTAGTTAGAAACAAAACTATTTACGCGTTTTCAAATGAAAAAAAAAAAAAACTATTGTCGATTTTAAATTTTATCGATCTTCACTCTTTTCCTTGCTTGAGCAAATAATATATAATTATTGTAACTCAATTTAAAAAAAAAAAATCGATAAAAGTTTTCTTCACCCTCCTCCAGGTGAAAAGTCTTAGTTTCGTCCTTAAATTATATCCCTAAAATTATAGGAAGTAATATTAGTATAAGAATAGGAAATGTTATTTTTCATATTATATCGATTACCGTAAAATTGTAATGCTGATTAAAAAAAACCATAAAATTGTAATAAAAGAAATAATTTGATAGCATTTTTTAAATAAATATCCATATACTATATTAGTTGTAATAAAATTTAATATTTACGTTGCATATGTATCCTGATTATATAACTGATATTATCAGAATCGATGTAATTTGTAATATTATCGTAGAGAATCTATTTTATGTAGCTAAATAACATTAACTTTAGCTTACACTTAAACTCGTAGTGTAAAAGGTTTGTCTATATATAGCCCACCTTTTACATATACTTTAATTTTTACAAACTGCGGATTAGTTTCAGAAACATGCGAATTACCCCCAATATAAATTGAAATTTTTGAGTATCAATTTGTGTAGCAACAATTTTTTAAATCCATCAAATAATATAAAATAAAATAGAACCAATGAAAAGGAATTGAATTCCGTGAGTAAAACCCACTCTAAGAATTTACCAAAAAATTTCAAACTCGTATTTACGTCGGTTCCAAGTTACACTTTGACACGGCTGCCAATACCTCCTTCTGTCACCACTTGTTCACTATACTTTTATCAAATTAGAATTTTATTTTTTCAACATTTTAATTGAGTTTTTAATGTAGTTTATAGAAATATATGTTAACAATTTCTTTTAATAGAAATAGATACATGTTAGAATTTTATTAAATATAAATCATATTAAAAATTAATATGTTATATTTTCTTTAGTTAAACATATTTTTGAAATACATGTTAAAAAATTTAAATATATGTAAACATTTTATTAGGATTAATATGTGTTAAGAAAAAAAAATGTTGATAACACACTTTAGTAATATATGTTATTATATTTTCGAAATAAATAAAACTTTAGGAATTTTATATTAAGTTAGATTTATAAAATTTATTCAAATTAGATTTTAGTTAACATATATTATTGTTATTTAATTATGTTATTAAAACTTATGATTTAATTATTATTGATCTTATATATTTTATAGATTTACACCAAAATTTGATTAATTATGTGTAATATATTGCATTGCTTGAATTCTAAATCCTAAATTTTAATTTTTTTAGATTCAATATAAAAATTGAATACTCCACCTTCAACTTGAATTATCATTACATTTTCTTTTAATTAAAAGTAAGAAAATAGAATAATGACTATTATTATATTATTATATTGAATATTAAATTCTTCAATTATTATTTAAAAATATTCATTCATAGTTTATTAGTACATATATTTTTGTCACATTAGATATATTTCATAAATTTTGGTTGATTGCATGTTACGCATGCTTGATTGTGATTGGTTTGACATTATTATTTATATCATATTGTGCTTTAACATTTAAATTTGTTTATAATAGAAATTATTCAAATTATTGATGAATATCTCAAATATAATTTTTTTATATTATTTTAAATTATTTCCGATACAAAATTAATCAAATTTAATGCAATATAAAAATTAGAGAAATATTTCCAGTTTGAGCTCCATATATTAGAAAGTCAATATTGCTTTATTCAAGTATGCCAACGGCTAGTTTCTAAAAAGTTACATATAAAGGAGCAATTTCAAGTTGAAGTACAAGAAGCAAATAGAGAAAAACATCATACAATACATTGAATAATTAGAGTATCTACTACTGAGTGTCCATTGTCAATCTGCTATTGAGAATATATAGAGTTTTGGGTTGTGTGAAACCATTGTGTAATTCTTTACCTTTATGAAGTAAACCCCTGTGAGCTTTGATTGTTCTCTCTTTTAAGAGTGTTTCTTTCAATCTTGAGTGGTCTTGATCTCAGGGGGAGATTGAGACTAGTATAACCTGGAGATATTTGTGTACTCGTCATAACCTAGAGATGTTTGTGTACTCGTTATAACCTAGAGATGTTTGTGTACTCGTTATAACCTGGAGAGATTTGTGTACTCGTTGTAACCATTTATGATATAGTGGAACCTCTTGAATGATTTGCTCAAGGGAGAACTTGACGTAGCCAAAGAGGTTAGGATGAACCAGTATAAAAATGCTTCATCTGTGCTTTATATATTCTTGCTTTGGACAATCTTGCTTGGTGATTTCTATTTATACTGGATTGAGTTCAGGCTCCATTTAAACCCCCCTTCTAAAGCCAGTTGTTCCTACATTTGGTATCGGAGCCAACCTCAGGGGTTAGTTCTTCACAAAACTTAAGGCACGATCCTACAAAAACTCAATGGAAGGAGACGAACTACACGTGAGTCGACTACCCTTGTTCAAGGGCCAAAATTATGAGCTTTGGAAAATGAGGATGGTTGGCTTCATCCAATATAACAGTATGGAGTTAATCAATATTATTAAAAATGGCATACCTACATTGATTGATAAATTAGGAAAATTGCTTCCTTTTGAGTCTATGACTGTGGAGGAAAAACGCATTTGTCAAAATAAAGCTAAAGCTAGGCATCTTATAATGTGTGCTTTATTCGAAGAAGAAATGTCAAAGGTTCATACCACAGTCAACGCTAAGGAGATGTGGGATACACTTGCTCTCACATATGAAGGTTCAAAAGAGGTAAAAAGAAATAAATTGACTATGCTTAAAAGTCAATATGAAATGTTTGCAAATTATTCTAAATAGTCTAAGATCCTTAGGATCAACTGTTAGTCAATATGAAATCAATGATAAAATTCTCAGAATTCTACCTGCTAAGTGGAGAGCCTAAGAAACTGCTCTTAGAACTTCTAAAGATCTTGAGGCCATGCCTCTGGAAGAATTGGTAGGTATTCTTACTATATATGAGCAGGTCATACAGAATGATGTAGGTTCAACAAAAAGGAAAGGTTTTGGCTTTGAAATCATCTCAGAAAAATGTAAAGAAAAAGGTACCACCTAGAGCTTCTGAAGATACAGACAATACATCAGATGACACAGAGTTTGATCATGAGATCTCCATGCTCATCAACAAGATCAAAAGGATGTTTAGAAAGCAAGAGAAAGGACAAAGGTTTAGGACTAAAGATGGCAAGGAGCAAGATGAAAGGATAATCTGCTATGGCTGCAAGAAGTCAGGACACTTCAAATTAGAATGTCCTGATTAGGTTGAAGAAAAAGAGGAGAAAGAAAAGAAGAAGAAATTCTCCAAAAATAAGAAGAGTCTTATGTCAACCTGGGAGGATTTGGATAGGAGGCAAGCATAGGTCTCATGGTTGATGTGGCAAATAACTCCATGGTTGATAGTTTATGTTTAGCTTATCAAGAAGCAATATCTAATAATAGTATGATTGCAGTTGCATATAAAACTATGAAAAGAAAATATAAAAATGCTTGCAAAAAAATTGAATTAATGCAAGAGAAAGCTAGTCTAATGATTTTTCTCTCAAAAACACAGAGTTTCTCCAAGAAAAAGAAAGATTGTGTAATGAAAATAGGAACCTTAAAAGGGACCTTGCAGTTCAGAACACAAATCTCAAAAACTTAGAGAAAGAACCTGTGTTAATTAGAGAAAAATTAGAAAAAAGGCCTATTGAATCAAATGAGACAAGCATTGATGATATTATAACTGAAAATATTGCTCTTAGAAAAACTTTATCTCATTCAAATAGAAATGAAAAATCTCTAAACATGTTGACAAAAAGTTCTAGGAGTCTCATGATAAGAAAGGAATAGGCTGTGATCAAAATAATAGTTCTTCCATGGTACATCCTATTTTTGCAAGAACCTTCAAGGATAAATTTTTGAGGAAAACTAACATGAAAGGACCCAAAACAGTGTGGGTATCAAAAGAGAAAATCATTCCTCTTGTAGATATATTAAATCCAAACAAGAAAACTCAAATATTGGAATTGGGAAAATGGATGCTCACTACTTATAAAGGTAATAAAGTCTACATTCCCAGAATTGAGAGTTAAGAGACATAGAGACAAGGGAAAAAGATGAACGAGATTTGTTAGAATTGGTCAAATAAGGATGAGACGTTCATATTTTACTAACAAAGGTTCATCTAAGATTAGAAGGTTTGTCCCGTCTACAAGAAAAGTATTTCTTTTTGCTTGAATTTGTTATTCTATATATTTTACACATTAAACAGTCTAATAAAATTTATATGTATTTGATGATATGTGATTGTCTAAGCAAGGTGTCATATTTTTTGCATAGTTTTAAACATGATTTACATTATCTTGGTTTCCTCAAATTTGTTTTATTTTATATATAAAACAAGTGTGTTTTTTAGCATATTAAAATTAAACATCATTTTTTAAGAGATCATGTTCAAAAGGGTACCACTAATTTGCAATTTGTCTCAACTGATGAACAATTAGTAAATATTTTTGTGAAACCCATTGTTGAAGAACATTTTAAATATTTAAGAGAACTTTTGGGTATGATCTGAATTGAATGATGGAAAATATAAATTGGCTTAAACTCATTGAATCAAATATTTTCATTTAAAATTTTATCTACATCTATATTTGTTTATTTTAATGCATGATTCTTTGAAATCATAGTTTCTTGATGTATTTATAAAATTATATTTTTTTCAAAAAAAATTATATTTTCAAAATTTGGTGCAAATTTTTTCTTAATTAATTCATGCTACGCATTTTCTAATTTTAAGAGTCTGAGTTGCGATTCCCCTTTACTATATTTTCCACCTCGAAAACTTCAATTGATTTGGTTTTCTCACCCAAGTTATTGTGTTATTCAAACCAAAAATTCACATGAGATGGACTTCCCAAAATCTTAAAGAATATTGTTCCCTCTACTATTAATGATTTAACCATATCCAATTTAAGTGAGATAATACAAGCAGTTGTTAAAGATGAGTATGCTAGAACCATATGATTTATGTATTAAAGATCAATGTTAGTGAGCTAGAGTTTGAAGCCATCCTTATTATTCAAAATTCTTTATTAGAAGATCCCTCTCTGCAACAATGATGATTTCTTAAATTAACTCCTTTTTGTGATGACAAAAAAAGGGAGAAAGAGAAAAATATGACAAATAATTAAGAGAAATGATCAAATCTATTTTTGCAAATGATTTGAACATTCTTGGATTTGTTTTACAATTATATTTTTATGCAGTTGTGCATTTTGCATGCTTTCATCAAATAAATTCTTCCGTTGTTTAATCTCTTGATATTATTGAAATTATTTCTTTTTAAGGCTTATAATTTTGTCATCATCAAAAAGGGAGACATTGTTGAATATTAGATAGTCCAAAGTCTCTTTAGAGGAACAAATCATCTGATAAAGTTTTGATGATAACAAAACTCAAGTATATATTTATATTTGATGATTTATATACATTACACAGTTAACATTATTATTAAAGCAGCAGACACATGGTCGATAAAGAGATAAGTTTTCTTAATATTTACTTTACTTTTATGTTATTGATTTGATTTAAATTGATTTTATAGCATGGTGTGTGTTAACGTTCAAATTTGTTCATAATGAAAATTATTCAAATTATTATGGAGTATTTAAATGTGATCAATTAATTTTATATCATATTGTGCTTTAACGTTCAAATTTATTCATAATGGAAATTATTCAAATTATTAATGAGTATCTCAAATATAATTTCTCTATGTTATTTTAAATTATTTTCGATACAGAATTAATCAAGTTTAATGTAGTATAAAAATTAGAGAAATATTTCCAATTTGAGCTCCATACATCAGAAAGTCAAAATTACTCTGTTCAAGCATCCTAACGGCTAGTTTCTAAAAAACTACATATAGAGGAGCAATTTCAAGTTCAAGTACAAGAAGCAAAAAAAGAAAAAAACATCATATAATACATTGAAGAATTGGAGTATCTACTACTGAGTGTCTATTGTCAATCTGCTATTGAGAGCATATCGAGTTTTGAATTGTGTGAAATCATTATGTAATTCTTCACCTTTGTGAAGCAAACCCTTGTGAGCTTTGATTGTTCTCTCTTTTAAGAGTGTTTCTTTCAATCTTGAGTGAAGAGGTTTGTGTACTCGTTGTAACCATTTATGATATAGTGGAACCTCTTCAACAATTTGTTCAAGGGAGAAGCAGACGTAGCCCAAGAGATTAGGGTAAACCAATATAAAACTGCTTCACATGTGCTTATATATTATTGCCTTGGACAATCTTGCTTGGTGATTTCTATTTATACTGGATTGAGTTCAGGCTCCATTCAACCCCCCCTTCTGGAGCCCTTTGTTCCTACACTAATAAAATAAGGAGAGATTTGCAAACTAAACTTCAAAAAAGTTTTTTCATCATCTATCAAGCTAAAACTATTGTTGAACTGTTTACTATCAAATGATACATCGTGAAAATTATAAAAAAGTCTTAAAAAACAATTCTAACTCTCTTCTTGTGTTTTGATCTATTTTTCATAGAAATTAAATTATAAGCTCTAAAAAATTCGAAACAAAAAAAAAATAACTAAAACGAATAATGATAAAGATATAGGTGAAAAAATGTAAATGAGATGTCCAAATTTTATTTAGTAACCTTTCTCATTCAATTCACTATTCTCCAATCTAACAATTTTAATTATGTAGTTAATTTAATCATCCATGAATTTGAGCAACCAACTTAAGGAGAAAATAACTAAAATACTCAAGAAAGAACTAAATTCATTGGTGAAAATTGTTAATAAGCTAACATTATGGTCGAGCACTTAAAAAATGAGTATTAAGTCTTACATTCCTAGCAATATACCCAAGTTTTTACCTGAATTCTAACACTTGCAACAACACTAAAAGAAAATACTAAAAGGCTATGATGGAGGACCATCTATAAAGCAAAACATTGAACCCTCAACAAGATTTATGGCTAAGAAGATATAAGAAGAAGAAACCTTAAAGAAAAATTCTCAAGTAAGAAGACTATACCATTTTGGAGAGTACAATAATAAGATTTTATTCCTTTTTTCTTAGTCTTGTAAAAATTATATAGGTGTACATATTTCTTTATATAGGATTGTGTAGAGACAAGATTGGACTTTCACTTGGGCTAGTCTTGGACCTCAAATTAGACCTACATGACACATTGAAGGCCCTAAAAGAAGGTGTCTTACATAGGAGAAAAAGCACATGGAAGGAAGTTTCACATCATGTAGGATAAGTCAAAAAGAGGCCAATTTCGAGCACACTAGTGTTACTTGTGTGTGATGCCTTCCTTTATTTTTAGTCCCCATTTCATTCCATGGACAACTCACCTTTGAGTGTAAAAATAGTTAAGTAGAAAACATGGGCATACTTCTTCTGAAAGACAATAGTTCTAATAGAACATGTAATGTGTAAGTGCTTTGTCTGATAATAATATAAACACTGCATCGTCTTTTTCTTAAGTCTCACAAGACGCATAAAAGAATAGATGAAACACACACAACACATCAAACAATAAGCACATAGACTAAGCTTAACTTAAACTTTATAAAAATTATATGCTTATTCTATGTTATAGGAAATGTTTGTCTATCAAAGAGATCCATTCTAAAATGAAATACAAATTAATATCGAGATTTATTGGGAAAAAAAGCTAAAGTTACTTTTTTCATCAACTCCTTGACACAAAGAGTCTTTTAATTTTGACCCGGCTATCTAGCTTATACGATATGCACTTTTACCATAAAATAGTCAAAAGGCTATGTTGCCTAGGGTGACAAGCATCATTAGCTATCAACGATGTTGTGTAAAGAAGAAGGAGAATTAAATGCAATCATCATAATGAAACTTGTTAGAGGAAAGGTAGACATGAAAGAAGAATTGAAGTTGCTCAACGAGTAAAAACGATCTCTCAACAACTATCTTCTCCCAACAACTATATAAAGCCTACAATCAAGAAGAATATACAGAGAGTAGAGGAGATACCATGCCAAATTGCTCCTAAGATAAAGAGTACTCCTCGAGGTTTCAGAAGAATGATTCTATTGATCATAATAGAAACAAAACTATCTTTATGGAGCAAAAGATATTAGAATAAGAATACTAATTAAAAGTGTTCATTCAATCACTTAGGAAAGAGAGTTCTTATCTTTTTACACATAGCAAGACGCAAATGCTTCCTATCGTGTAAACATGAGATTGGAACTAAGAGAGAAAGCCTAAACTTTGTATTGGTCGTTAGACGCAATCCCTTTAGAGATCAGGCCAAATGATCATTTGATCATTGAAACACCAAACCTTCAAAGTTTAGTTAGGAGTGGTTTGGAAAATAGCCAAGAGTAGTTACAAGCCTAAAGAATTCTTTAGTGTATTTCATAGCATTTATCTGCCTAGTTGTACTGAACTTGTTATTCAAGAACTGAATATAGTCTATTGCAATATTCTCTCTCCCTTATCTTCTTTAATCTACATGCTCTTATCATCTACACTAATCCAAAAAGGAGATTTATTGTGAGAATGTGAACTAATAGAGAATTCAATCTAAACTTCGTTTGAACCTTTTTTAATATATTCTTGTGATGATTTCTTAGACATAGAAACTATGATCTGATCACTTGAGAATCATTGACGAAATAACTTATATGGGTTGCATAATTTGTGTTTGTCTTAACCTCTTAGACGAAGAAGTTGAATTGAAAATAAGTTTTTGAAAACATCTTCATCTGACAAGTTCTTTTTGAAACTGTATTGTCTATATTATATCAAATGAGATATGTTGAAAATGTTTTACGAAAATATACTTTATCATGTTAGTTTGTTGATACAAAGTTGTGTAACAAATACACAAATCATGATATGATCTTTTGTTAAAGTCAATGAGAAAATATCATATAACATCCCTAATTTTATTATTATTTTAAAATTAAGATCTAGAAAATTTTATTTTTTTCTGGTGATAAATGTAACATCTATAAACGTTTTGAAAATATGAATATTATAATTTCCACAAATGGAAATTTAGATACGGTTCCTTGTGACATCATATGGTTTTGGAACTAAAGGGATGTCATTCTGTGTTGTAGATGACATCATTCGGCTCCCGAATAATGTCATACAATTTTGAAGTATAAAAGAGATGCGATTTTGAATTGAGGATTCGACTTTAGGGATACATTATTGAGGATTTGATTTAAGGGATACGGTTTATGATATTAGGGATACGGTTTTGAGGATCCATTTTTAAGGAGATGGTTTTAAGGATTCAGTTTTAGGGATACGATTTTGAGGATTTCATATGTGGGATAAGGTTTTAAGGATTTGGTTTAGTATAATAAGTATATGGTCTTCAGAATTCAGTTTAAGCCTCTCAATTTCGTATCAACTCTTAGATCAATATCACCTCTTGATTCCGTATCATCTCTCGGATCAGTATCACCTCTCGGTTCCGCATCACCTCTCGAATCCATAGCACCTGTTGGATCTGTATCACCTCTCGACTCTGTACCACCTCTTGAATCCGTATTACCTCTCGGTTTCGTATCACCTCTCGGTTGCCGCATCTATGAGCCTTCTCCTTTGACTTGCTTCTCTCGTATCATTGAACCTTTTGGCTTAGACCCAAAAGGATCAGTTATGAGCTAGTTTCTATGTAACTTTCATTTATTCAAGTCATAATAAAAATAAGAACAACAAAAACAACAAGAATAATAATAATAATAATAATAATAATAACAATAATAATAATAATAATAATAATAATAATAATAATAATAATAATAATAGTAATAATAATAATAATAGTAATAGTAAAAATCCACTCACATTTAATGCTCAGATAAGATTAGATAACCTTGGACTTTTCTCATCATTTTACCTTGCCACGTCATCATGCCACGTTAGTTTTACTATAACATTAACATTGTTTCTATTAGAATCTAACCAGATTCCAACTAAATACAATTGTAGTAATGATTACAAAATGCATTATAAATAGGCGATCACTGGTCACACGTTGAAACACAGAAAAATTTTCACGTGAGCCTTTACAAACTCTCGAAGGGAGGAAGAGAGAGAAAGGGAAAGAGAGAGAGAGAGAAATAGAAAGAAAGAAAGAGAGAGAGAGAGAGAGAGAGAGAGATCTTAAAACAACCTTTTTTGAGTATTTGAAGTTTTATTCTTAGTGTTCTCTGTTTAAAGGTAAGGGGGGAGTGAGATTAAGCTATTTCTATGTTAATCTTAATAAACATATGTATGTTTTATTAATCTTTTATTTATTTTAAACCATCTTGAATTATATATTATCTTATACTTTTATTTCTTTAATATCTAATTACACACTAATCCTATTTATTCTATTTATTTTATCTTCAGTTTCGTAGTGGTCCTATTTACTTTATTTATTTCATTCATTTTATCTCTAGTTACTCTTTGCTTCAGTTTATTTTATTTAAGTTATCTCCAATTTTATAAGAATTATATTTATTTAAAATTCTTTCTTTAATCCTTATTTTATTCTATTTTGTAATAATTTAAATATCATTTTTGTATATAAATACATATAAATTAAAAGTAAGTATTTTGATGAATTTAGATAAAAAAAAATTACTTGTATGTTATGTTATTAATTACTTATTGTATTTGTTTGACTATTGTGTACAATTGATGAATTGAGGAGATATATAAGTCATAACTTGATGGTCATTATGTTATGTGATTAATGAAAAGGTCATGAGTATGTTTGTGGTGAAGGAGTCTTAGGTTTTAGAGTTGAAACCAGGGTAATGTATGAATGTCTATTTTTTTTTTTTGGGAGTCACAGTTTGACACACTGAGAGTGAAAGGCAGGGACCAGGTAGGGTCTTAGGAAGTATTTCAAGTATATGAATATTTGGATAGTTCGGAATAGTGTCCTGGACTAGGATATTTCATAGGTCAAACTTGATATTGTCCGATACCTGTTTAGAATCACCAAGTTAGGTAGTGAGTATATATCTTTTATTGGCAAATGACCAGAATTCTCGAGAAAGTGATTATGATTGTATCAATGTTTTGATGAGATATACTTAAACTACCTAATCACTAACTTATGATGTACAAGTTGGGTCATCAAAAATGGTGTATGGATCTATATGTTTGATAAAGTGAGAGTAATTCTTGTGGTTTTGGGTCAAGTTAAATGCCTCATTGTTTGTGGTTGTATTATAGGCCCCTACTGTTTGTTAAATTTATTAAGATTAATATCAAGAATATGACGTTTTTGTTGAGATAAGGTTAAAGTTTTAGACGATGTCAGCAGCTCTATATGGCGTCATTCAGTTCCAAATGATATCATATGGCTTTGTGTGACGTCATACAACTTTGTGAGTAGAATGATAAGTTTTTTTTTTATTTTAAATGACATCATACGACTTAGTATGACGTCATTCAAATCTGTGTTTGGAATATTAGGATTGAGGTTCTGAATGGCGTCATTCGGCTCCGAGTGACATCATCCAGTATGGAATTTAGGGTACTCTATACAGGTTTAGACCATTCAGTAAAGGTTAAGGCTATTAAGTAGAGGTTAAAGTCATTTGACAAAGGTTATGGGTCTTTCGGTTTAAGGTTCTGGGTTTTTCAGTATTTACTTTGGGAAGAGGCTTATGTCATTCGATAAGGTTCACAGGATTAGGCTTACGTCATTCGATAAGGTTAAGGTATGATGTCAAACAGTAAAGGTCTATGAGCACGAGTGAAGATGAAATTGCCACTCTCAACAATAATGATATCACTATCAACAATAGTAACAACTGAAAAAAGAAATTAATTACGTGGAAACCTATAAGCAAACAAAAAAGACATATTATGAAGTCGTCACTACAGTAGGGATTAAATGGTTGTTACGAGGGAGAGGTTGGTTATCACATAGGAATGATAGAACTCCGCACTGTCTGACATCAACATCATCTTCCTCTTTTCTCTTTTTATTTTTTTGTTCTATCTTCCTTTTGTGTTTTTATTTTCTCGAATCTATTTGGGTTTCTTTATTGGTTGGCCTAGGTTTAAATAATCAACATTCACTATGGTTGAGGGATAAAGGCACAAATTTGACAACCAACAAGAATAGGTATCGATTTCCATACCAGAATCATGCCCATGGAAATAATTATTTCTAAATAATTACAGTGTCATTATAAAAGATTTTCAAGCTTAAATACGCTCTGCACTCTATTCTCTATATTTAATTTCTCTTGAATATGTTTTCTGAAAAATTAACTCTTACTATGAACATAAAACAGAGATACAGAGCTTTGAACTAAGAAAGAAAACACCGCAGAGATCAACATTCATGCTTGTATAACATCATGTTCTCGGGCGTACCTCTTGAAGCTCTCGAAAACCTTGTTCTTGATGCCTTCTTATTTTTCTCTTGCTTCTGCAATGCCTTCCAAAACACTTCCTCCAATGAAATCATATTCTCCCTACACGCTTAATTCTCAATATGAGCTGCTCTTTCTGAATCCATTTTTCCTTTTGGTTCTTTTTGTGTGTAACTTTCTCTATCTTTGTGATTCTTTCTATGCGTGTGTTTTCTTTCTGTGTTTCTCGGTGTTTCAACGTAACCTTAAGCTATAGCTCTCTTTCCTTTTGAAAGACACAAGTTTGACGATTCAACACATTGCATTCAAGATCAACAAATGAGAGTCTCGTAGTTGAGTGCAATGACGACAATTATCTGAACAGTACACATTCCGTTTTTGGTTAAATAACTGAACCTTGCAACGTTTACTTTTGTCAAAATTTTGTCTCTGTCAAGTTAATGAACTGTGCAATGTTCTTTTTTTACAAATAACTGAACCATACAATAAGTAAATAGTGCAATTAATGAGCCACGTAATAACTATCATGTAATAACTAAATCATGTAATAATTAACAATGCAATTAACGAAAGTTAATTTAAAAACCCTTGCTCAAAACAACACTGTTAGTAAAAGATGGTAATATGAAGTAAATGGAAAATTGTACAATCAAGAAATTGAAAAATTAGAAAATGGGAAATTGGGCCTGCGACCCAAAATTAAAAATAATGGAGGTGCATACTAGAAAATAGAGGTATACTTAGCAAAATACTTTTTTTTATTTATTATTTCACTTGGATGAAATTGTGTATCGACAACTGAGTCCTTCATTTAAATTATCTTGTTTATATTTTATTGTTTTATACACGTATTTCATGATCATGATTTATGGATTGATTTGGAGACCTTCGTAGATGGAGGTTGGACCTTGGAGATTAAAATGAGTAAATTCAAGATGAGATCATCTTGTATTATTCATTAACCATGTTGAAGCTCATTTTTCCTTAGGTATCCAAAATCTTTCTAAAAGAAATGAATTTAAATGTGATTATGACATGATATAATTTTTATGACATTATATAATTCTTCACAATCAACATATTAGCTTACTTCTTCGAAAATAGTTGGAACACTGATGTAGTGGAGACTTCAATCACATTTCAAGGCATAGGAAATTCCTTTTTGACATTTGCTTAGAATTTGAATGCTCAGATAGTATTAGACGAACTTCTTGTTGTCTCTTCTTATTAACCACCTACATTGCATGTTAAACTCTTAATTAATTTATCATCACCTCCTATTATAGTAACACTACTAGAGAGGAATATTGTAAAAGTAATGTGTAAATAGGCATGTAATGTAAATGATAAAGATAAAATGTAAGTACTACTAGACAAAGATATTGTGGAAATAATATGTAAATAAGTGTGTAATGTAAATAATAAAGATAAAATGTAAGAACGGACTCTCTAATATATGGATGTATATGTATGTGTGTCTTGTACACTATCTCAGATTTATAGTGATTAGACATTATGAATTTTTGGATTATTAAGATAGTGTCATGTCATCACCCCATTTTCGATGTGGTTAGACCATATATTAGGCGATAATAGGAGTCAGCCTTTTGATGAAAACAAGGGTCACCCACTGTTGTTTATGGAAATGATTTGAAATGTTATATTCTTTAAAATTTAAGATATTGTTTCAATTCTTCAAATTGTTTCTAAATAATTAAAAGTATTCAAAACATACTAGAAAGACAATTATAAGATTCAATTTAAACAAATTTGTTAAGCAAAGATGAATTTCCAATATATATAATATGAGACGTCATACTAAATTAAAAGAGATTATGATATGAATGATCTTATTGCAGTCAAGAAGATTCTAAAGCAAGTATAAGCTTTTGTATATATAACAAGAGATATATGTCAAGAAGGTCTAATTAAGTTTGAGAAGACAAATTTGAAGTTTGTTTCTACATCTCTAACACAACTTTGCAAGTTGAATGATAAACAATCTTCTTATATGAATTCAATTCCATTTCCAAACATTATTGATTTTGTTATGCATGTAATGATTTATACTCAAACTGATATAACTTATTTTGTGAGTATTATTAGTGGGTTCATGTCAAATTTTAAGTGTGCTTACTAGAAGGTTCGTAAATGGATTCTAAGGTGTTTGAAGGGATCACACGATAGGGTTATAATTTATGGTGGAGTTAGAAAGAGGGTGAGATACATTCCATATAGGGATTTGTAAACTCAAATTGTGTTGAGTGTTTGGAAAACAAAAAAGTCTATCACAAGCTATGTGTTCAACTAATGTTGGAAGGCTAGTATGCATAAGGTAGTGACATGGTCAACAACTGGTGTTGAGTACATTGTCATGACTAATGTTGTAAAGGAAGCATAACAACTTAAGGGCATAGTTAGGGAGTTGAGAGTGAAGAACTAGGTTACCACCCTTTATTAGTGTCATACAGTTGTTGAAAAACCAAGTTTACGATAAATTGAACAAGTATATTGATATTAAGTTGTGTTTTATAAAAGAGGAGATTATTCAAGGGTTTATTAAGGTGGTGAAAATCTTGACATATAGATCACAATCACTCTTATATGATTACAAAGATTCTCCCAATAGCAAGCTCTTTCACTACTTAGATCTAACTCATATAATTGGAGATTAAACTTATAATGGACTTAGTGGTAGAGATTACAAGTTTGGCTCATAACATATGTTTGTTGAGATAAGGTGTAGATTTGTTGAAATTGACTCTATATGTAGAAAATATCTATTTTCTACTCTTATAGATCATCTTGTGTACATTGTGTAGACCATGATGATCAAAAACTTCTATTATCTACTGTGACTTAACTAAATGTTGTTTCAATTGAAAGGAATTATATTTATTGCAAATCACAATGTTTTTTTAGAGTGATTAATATGAGTTACCAAGTTAGTTATAAATATTATGAATATCACAAATAGGCACATTTATGAAAAAAAGAAAAAGGTAATCGTGTGTGAGAGAGAAATCGCTCCGTCTTTATATGAGATTAATTCAAATATGTTCATTTATAAAAAAAAAAAAAGTAATTGTGTGTGAAAGAGAAATCACTCATATGAGATTAATTATAATACATGAAATGTTTTATGAAACTCCTTGAAAAAAAACTTGATTTATAGTGAATTGTATCCGTAAATATATATTAGAGTTTATTAAGGCTCTCCAATAGAATTACATAAATTTTTGCTATTGTTTTTTTCTTCTAGGATTTTTGTTGTGAAAAAATTATGTTAAACTAAATTTTAGAAAATATAGGTTAAAATAAATTCATGAATGACTAATGTATGAGATATTCAAATAGCGAAGATCTTCCATTTTGATAAAAAATAAAAAATAAAATAACTATATATTTAAAGTTGGTCTGTATTAAAATTAACATATATCAAAAGTCGGATTTTTTTATATTTAATTTTATTTGGTTACAATATTAGTTTCAAGTTAATGGTGTTGATTTGTAATTACCTTACTAACATATTTGTATCAAAATTAATATGTAAATATCATTAATTAGAAAACACATAATAACCATAAAACTACATTAACACATCTATTTAATGTTAGGTGTAAAAACATTGAACGAATAATAAAAAAGTCTGGATGTTACTTATTGACACTTCATTGGACACTCAAATCAGTGAATATTCCACAAACAAAAAAAGTATTGGAAGCTGTACTCCAAATCCACATGTAATCAATCTACTATTCACAAATTATGTTATGAGTTATACAGAGAGATGTTGCCTTCAATCAGTACTAATAATCTTTAATTCAGCTTTCAAACCAAGAGAGAGACTCCAATACATATTAAACCTAAAGTCTAATCCAAAGCAACAGAAAATATAATTTAGCATACTGTTCTTATCTTTCTCTGATCTTATCTTTTTATTCTATCCATTTATATTCTCTACATCTTGAATATTAAATGGTATCTTTTATGTTTCCTTGATAATGAGCTATATTGAGTGTATAGAAGTGTAAGATTTAAGAATGTGAGATTAACATTACTCAGACGGTTCCTTTCAATTATTATATGAACATAGAAAATTAAATTATTGTATGATGACATCTTATTTGGTGATTGAAGTGATGTGTGAAACAAAAAGTAGTCTCCACGAAATAATTATTTTGTACAAATAACTAATAATAGTTGTAATGAATTAGTATTATATTCTGTTAACTTAATTCATAACTTTTTGATCTATAATTTTTTATTATATAACTTTAATGTCTTAATTATGAACAATTTCTCGTGATGATTAATTAAATGTGTTGGCAAGGCAACTTGAAAATTAAATCAAAAAATAATTTATTTCATTAAAATGTAAAACATAATATTTAAAAATATAACTTTTTGTAGTACAATCATTATTATTTTTCAGTTAAGTAATTATGATTTTTTTTCCTTTCTATTTAATTTAGGTTTAAATATCCTTAAAGATCAAAAAGAAGTATTCTGATTAAGTCTATATGTTAAAACGCTTGTATAGATAATTCATAATTTATCAAAAACTAAGAAAAGGTTAACTGAAAATCAAACATTTTAAAAATAAACATTATAAAATAAAAAATTATTTAGAGATTAATTTTTAGCCACCAAATGAAATTGTTACTAATTGTGATCAAAATAATCATTAAATTAGATTTATATTTTGGTTGTTAAATAATTACAAAATAAAAGTAATAATTGAATTTAGTGACAAATTAAGTCAAGATAATTGATATTTAACATTATCTACTAAGGCTTTAGTGATTTATACCATTAGATTCTAAATTGATATCTAATTAAGTTAGAGACTAATTTAGAATCTAATAATATAGGTCACTAAAACCTTGGTAGCTAATGTTAGATACCAATTATTTAACTTAATTGGTCACTAAATTCAATTATTACTTTTATTTTGTAGTTATTTAGCAACCAAAATCTAATTTGGTAACTATTTTGGTCACAATTAGTAACCATTTCATTTGATAGCTAAAAATTGGTCTCTAAACAACTTTTTTCTTGTAGTGTAATGTTAGATACCAATTATCGTGACTTAATTGGTCACTAAATTCAATCATTATTTTTATTTTATACTTATTTAGGAACAAAAATATAATTTACTGACTATTTTGATCACAATTAACAACCTATTTTATTTAGTAACTAAAAATTGATTTTTAAATAATTTTTTTATATAATGAAAAAGGTAAATAAATCATTTAATCTGTGAGTAAAACTATCAATTTAGTTCTATAAAGAAAGAAAAATTTAAATGATTATATGACTATAAAAAATATCAAATTAATATCTAGTATAATAGTTTTATAATTAAATAATCTTAATGTTCTGTCAAATTGATCTTTATTAAAAGCATATTTTAATAACAAAATAGTCTCTAACTTAATTGTAGTCTCACAAATTTAAGAAATGAATTTATCATTTATAGAATAAAAACTCAAATAAATAATGAATAATTAAAAGTTAAGAGAGAGAAATTGTGAAAAAAGTTTATGGACCAAAAACATGGATTTTGTAAAAGATTTGCGAAAAGGAAAATTTATGGATTAAAAACTATGGATTTTGTAACATATGTATGGATTTTGTGACATATGAGACCAAAATTACCATTATGCCTTACTAAAAACAGCTACATATTTGCGTTATGATCTAAGTAGATTTGTTTTCTTATAGTTGTTTGAATAATTTAAATAGATCTGTTTTTAATACTTCGTTCTTTGAAAAAGTTTGTGTCATGAGGTGCAATCTGCCAGAGAAAAGCACAAAATGTGATATGAATATTGATTCAGGAATATTAGTAAAACAACAACCGAGAAACAAAGTTGTATTGTTTTTATGCTTAAAAGATGTGTCAATGTCAGTAGTTGCGTTTCCCAATTTCTCTTTTACATAGCAACACAGGCTGCTCTTTTTTTTTTTCCTCTTTTTTCTTCAAGGTAACAAAAGCATTAGACAAAAAAATTATAGATATTACCAAAATTTGATTGTAGATTGATTTATTACAAGACAATTGATTTATCTTACAATAATCTCTTTAATAATAATGCATTTTATAATAATCTCTTCAACAATAATTGTATCTTGTAACAATCTCTTTTTGAATAATTATTTCATTATGAATCTAAAACTATTGCATGATAATTCAGTTCACTATTCATCGGCAATTGTTTTATTTGAAATAAAATTCTATTTTATTAAAAATAAACCACTGTTTTGTTGTAATTATTTATTAAAAAAAACATATATTCTCTTGTAACTCAATTCACTAAACTAAGTTTTAGAGTAATTATACAATTTAGGACAATCTCTTCATCAACAATCATCTTAAAAATTAAATTTATAATTTTAGTTCTCATACTAAGTGTGGAATCTGAATATTTATCACTAAATTAAGATTTATAATTAATAATTAAGACACAATTCTTTCTCTTTAAAAATATAACAAACTAAACATTATAATTGGATTATATTTAACCCACCTAATTTTTTTATCATAAAAGGATTGATGTATAATAGAAATTACAACTCTTCATTATGACTCAGTCATATATATATATATATATATATATATATATATATATATATATATATATATATATATATATATATATATATA
>Ga0099825_1001634_pt1 | contig 28955 bp, 21 predicted proteins | sample SiratroredBW_FD_76838 | JGI IMG/M metagenome (GOLD analysis project Ga0099825, IMG submission 76838) | Root nodule microbial communities of legume samples collected from California, USA - Siratro red BW | ecosystem: Host-associated > Plants > Roots > Nodule | place: USA: California | collected...
TGGCCAAATTCATCCACTAAGAAAAGAAATTATAATTAAAATAACCCTTTAACATTATTAAACTCTTAAATTAACTTTATTGTAGTAAATTCTTTTTTCATGTGATAAACCATCTCGAGGGGGTAAACCGTTCGACAACGATGTATTTCTGTTCTGTTCATTAGTTAAGTTTGTACTTTTGTACTATATATAGGTATCTTGTGTACAACAGTAGGGTAAATAGCATTTCAATTTATATGTTACATCACTAAATGTGTATACAAGACGTGTCTCCTCTCCATGTTGGGTATGTAAAATTATTAAAAACTTAGTACATATAACTTTCACTCATTTCAAACAAAATAACCTTTTTATTTATTTTACACCTAGCACATAAAAGAGTGGAAATTAAGATATTGTATATGGGGTCGTTTTCAACTTTTAATTTTCTACCATTTTTCCCCATCTAACTACATAGAAAAGTTGCACTGAGTTTTTCAAAACTTCCAATCTCCTCCTACACACATTTAAAATTTGTCTGTACCTAAGTGGCACAGTCCATAAAGAGTGAAAGTGATATGTGATTACGATCGCACTTCCGAAGCAACTGGTGCCAACAATGAACACACTCCACGGAGACAAGAACTAAAAAGTGATTTTAATTTCCAACATTCATCACCACACATATTTGAAGCTCTTGCTGCCCACACAATAAATACAGTTGCTATACACAGACAAATCAAGTATATATATATACACACATATTTGGATCCTACCATGCTCTCCAGTATCGAGATATGGTCTTAAAGAAAGATTTTCTTTTTTTCAATAAAACTAGTGGATCTCATGACAAATCATGGTGGGTTCTCACAGGGTAACTGTCTTTCTCTAAATTATAGAAAAAATGAGAGGATCCAAATCCCATTCACTCAGTGAAAACAGGAAGGATAAAATCAACAACAACTACAAATCACGCGTTGATGTTCCCCTGCTTTTTCCTATAGAGAAAAAAAAAATGGGAAATGAAAAGCCAAAGTAGCAGTTCATGATAGTAGGATGGACAACCTAAATTGAAGAACTCCATGCATAAATTACTTGGAATTTTTACCCTTAAATTCAGAAGCTGCAGCTTTGGCACCAGCTTTGACGAGGGTTGTAGGTTTAAGAACACTCTTAGGGTTGATAGCCTTCCTAATCTTAAAAGCAGCCCAGGCAGTACCCAAAGCATGACCAGCAGCAGTAAAGCCTTCACTCGTCGCTTCAGCTGCCTTTTCTCCATACCTGCAGTATACAGATTGCCAAATTCACTTCTGAATTGTTAGAGAAGCACGATGGCATTCCACTCGTGCTATATTGTATGCTTATATTCTGAAAGCATGTCATGGAAAATGATATACAGTTTTCTAAAGGCAATGGTTAAGGGATCAAACTGAATATTATTTAAAAGTGTCACTAACTTTTAATGTTTACTAACAGATCCTCAACGTGATATCCAATAATAACTTTTCAGAGCACATTAAGCAAAATCGTTCAAATAAATAGAATTTAGTTGACTTGCCCTAAGAGCAAATGTTAAGAGACGAACATAATACGCATTACTAACTCTAATCACTCAAAGAAATGAAGTATTGAAAAGATTTAGGATTTTCAAGATATTAAATGCTAATACTTCCAATTTAATGTTGTAACTCTCTTACTATAATCCGCAGTTTGGATGGCATCATTGGGATATCATATACTAGAGAAATCAAGATCTCCTCATTCTTGGTGACTGCACATGGAATAAATTTTTAATTCACACTCCAAGTATGAGAATCTAGAACTCTTGGTATGAAATGGGTATTTTATAGACCGGTGCAAAATTACTTGTGTGCCGTATGCTCCCATAATATCATCAGTTAACCACAGTAGTAAAAAGCGATAGATATTGATCACTAGTTTTGAGAAGGCAAATATCATACTATCACCAGACTCATTCCCTAATGCATAGGTATTTTACACTAGATAATGCACATATCAAGCTTTACCTGTGATCAACAAGCTCGGTTGTCACAGTCGATGACGTTGACATCACATTCTTTCCAGCCACTTCAACAGCATCACACACTTTACCTATTTACAAGAAATTTGAGACTTAAGAGGGTATGCAAATAAGAAAATTCAAACTTTTACTGGACAGACTATTAAGTAATAACTGGCTTGGTAAACGATAAAAAACTGGCTTGGTAAACGATAAAAAACCAACGAAATCATGGTTTGCCAATCTTAACAGTTCAAATATATGAGTATTGGTCAATGAATATAAATGATTAAAAATTGATCATGGACTAAGATTGAGGGCCCTAACAATTTAGGTTGACGAATCAAGGAGATCTGATGAGAGGTAAATGACCTTGAGTTACTAAATTTGACAGAAACATCAATCTTATAAGCACCTAAACACTTGCTGAATCCACCCTAAAACTAGCTATTAAGAAGAAAGAATAAAGCACTTATACTCCACCAAGTATCTCACACTACTTAATGTGGGACTTAAGCACCCCATAATACTCAAATCCCTATCACAGTCATATCAAACAGCATATAATCTTGATACACTGATTAAAGAAATCTGTAAGTCTCCCAGATCAAACTCAAAAGTAATTCACTACGTTTACGTATCTCCACAATCAGGTATTATTGAAGAGGAAAACTTTATCTGAATGAAAAAGTAATGACCAATCACATGCAGATGAATCTCCCGAGTCAAACTACAATGCCCGCATTATCTCTAATCCCCATATCCAATTTCTAAAATGTACACCAGGTCTTCACTTAAAATGTTCTTCAATCCTACCCAACTCCAGAATCATTAAAGTGTATAGAACATAAACAACATATTAGGATAACTAATCATTATCATTAAAAAATTAATTCAGCATACAACAATAACTGGTGGTATGGGTGAAAATGTAGATTGAAGATCATTGCTTTACAACCAGACGAAATACATTGTAACATCAAGGGAAAATAATTGACATTTTGGTTAACCATAACAATACATGCTAATTTATCTTTTTATGACACTTCTACCTTGTTATGTCTGAGAGAACATTTTCTGTTTCTACTTTAGTTTTAATAAATAATAAAAAATGTCACATTTCACTCTAATTCTAGTTTTCCAAAATTTATACGGAAAATACAAAAAGCAGCAAATATTGTTTTAACTAGTTCATGCATCCGTTTTTAGAAACAAGAAACAAAGCGAAAACATGCTTCTTTAATTATTTTGGAAAAGGAAAACAAGAAATGAAAACCGAAAATGTTCCATCAAACCAAACAAATTCTTATATGATTGGAACAAAGAATTAAACAAACTAACTAAGCAAGGTGTTAGAACACACTAAACACACTCACAAAAATAGAGAAGAAAAGGGAAAGAGAACAAGGAATATGAATACTGAATCTGAAATTTTATATTTCACACACATGTATCACAATACATCATTACTATTTATAGAACTATTATAAGTAGTTAGTTAAGAGCCCACCTGCTACCTAGCATACAACAGTAACTGAATTATCTACAACACAAGGCAAATCCAACCAACTCTGATCTAAGCACAAAATTCGCATGCTTATTGAAAGTCGGACAAGATTTTTAATTCTTGATTTCCAATTTTGATCACCAAAAATAATATTAAACCATCATAAATTCACTTTGAATAATTGAGCCGATATTTTTCTTAGAATTTGGATTTAGGACCAAACTTAACCACACAAATTGACTAAGTCCAAATTTTAGGAATTATTTTGTGCTCAATTTTCAAGTAAAAACATCCCATCGAGTTGACAATATGGTTTAATATCATCCATGTGAATTATACGAAGTCGCACAGGTTTATTCAAGCGTCACAAAATTCAAAGTCGTCTGAAAGTCATGTTACAAACAACTGCCTAAACAATTGTGCAAGTCGAATCACAAATCAATGGGTTATGTAATACTTCCTGTCATTTTATTTCAAAAGTATTTAATATTTAGCTATCGGTTAAACGAGAAACTCAAGCATTTCAGTAGTAAAAATATAGCCGACATACTGAATCCATCCAACGATGCAAGTATAACTTCCCCCGGTAGAAAGCTGAAAAATTTCTTTCCAGCTTTTGAGTTTACCACTGAACCGGTGAAAATTCCAGACACTTTCACGACCCCAGAGAGGAAACCGGTTGCTACTTTCTCTGTCATTTTAGTAACTCTCTTAACCCTGTAAAAGAGACGCATATCAAACCAAAGCTCCAAATTGTCAATTAAATAATCACTTGAACTGATAAAACAAAAAAGATACTAACTATAACAATGTAAAAAAAAGTAGCTGACTCCATCGTCCTCCTCTAATAAACATTGGTTATAGACATGACATGCAAATATACTGGCAGATCTAGATTTTAGGTCAATTATTATTTATAATTTTTAACAACACGCATTAACAATCTAACAAGTTTGTTGATTTTTATAATAAGTAGTTTAAAATTCATACGATGATGTCTAATTAGTTGAGATATTTAAAGAAATTGCAATAGAGATGCATCTAAATTAAACTCATTGCATATTACCAAACCAAATTATCTTGGGTACAGACGTATTACCATACTATTTGAAGCTTAATTACAAAACCAAGTACAATAAAATTCTGAACAAATTTAGTAACATATGAGGCAGACGATACTACAATAAAAATTTTCACTAACCATGGGTCAAATTAAAATTTAAATGTAATACATTAAAAATGTAAAGGTTTTTTTTTTTTTACACAATCATCCCACTATAGATCGTCATATACTCATTTGAAAAATCCTAGTCTTTGTAACAATTATTTAAAAGTTATACCGGAAGTGAATTATAATTATTTAACCAATAGTATAAATGATTTTCATGCTGCTTCCAATTACAAACTATTCTTAGCACAACTTCTGACAAACCATAATGATAATTTCTGATTAATTGATGACATAAAATTTATAATCTAAAAATGTATATAAATTAAACTCCTAGTTGTTGATATTGTAAAACCTTTATAACATATAAATCCTAATAATATATTTAGTCAAAATCCGAAAATTCAAAGGTAAATTACCAATTTTTAACAAGATTAACCCGAAAAATCTTTGGCACACAACTACCCATGTAGATTTAGGCACAGAAATCACAATGACATTAACAATAACAAGATTATGTATAACTAATAGCCCACCTCTTAATCCGCTTCAAGGTCTGAGGACTAACCTCAGCAGCATTCGAACCAGGAGTGATTCTCTTTTTCATAACATCATTGCCCCATTTCAACCTATCCACTGTCACATCCCCACACCACAAAATCCCCTTGACCACATGTCCAGACCCTGCAGCGATCATCCTCGCAGCAGTTCCACTATAATCCTCCACATTGGGCGCCAAAGTGGTCCAATACGCAGCGCACCGCTCCTCCATCATCTCCTTCTTCTTCCCCGATTTCAAATCCTTCGGCGAAAGCTCCTTCGCCACGCTCCCATCCAGAGCCTCCCCTTTCTTCTTCGCCTTCTCCGAAACCTTCTGCACGGAGAAGCAGCTGCAGCTCTCCAAAACCGCGTCAAGCTCCTTCAGAAGCCCCTCCTGCCCCTTCGACGCGATCGTTAACCCGTAGCTGAGCACATCCTCTTGCTCCTCCTCGGCATCGGAGCCCTTGGGGACGCGGAACGAGAAGAAGTAGTGCCAATCGTCGACTTTCACGGCAGTCTCGTCCTTCGCCAGCGGCCATTGGATCTCGTCCGCGACGCGCGCGTACACGGCGACTGCTTTGTCTCCCTGCCGGAGGCGGATGACGGAAAAGTCACCACACGCAAGCTCGACGCTGTAGTCCTTATCGACGAGGTTGAGGATGGCTCCGGGGATGCGGAGGAGGACCTCCTCGGTTGCCTCAGGCGGCGCGGAGGGAGAGCTAGCAGCGGAAGCATCCTCAACAAAGAGGTTCTGAACGAGGTCGTTGTAATCAATGGTGGGGTAGAGTGAGGTTTGCGAAGAGGATGAGTGATTGTGATTGAGATTGAGGAGAGGCGAGGGAGCATTGGGGTTAGAATCGTCTACTTGAGGATAGAGGGAATTTCTTTGATTAGGGTTTTGAGAAGCCATTGAAGAAGAGTGAGCTTGTTGCAGTAATGGAGCGTTGAGTTTTTGAGAGCGCGAGAGGGAAATGTTGGACCAACGAGGAAGAGACGCGTGGCAATGGGACAGATCATAACTTCCGCGTCAAGATTCCCGCGCGAATACCCGTAAGAACTTAGTATTAAACTAACTGCTTTCTTAGTTATTATTATTATTTTCCCTTTGCTGCACTGTGTAATTTAATCTAAACTCCGTAGATTACGTTAGCAGTGTCTATTTCTTTCTTACTCTTCTTTTTTTTTTTTTTTTTTTTTCAATTTTTTTTAAGTTTAAAATTAATTTTTTTAAAAATTTTTTTAAGACAATTTTTAAAACAGTCAAAATATTATTTTATTTTTTTACAAGTATTTATAAAGAATTATTCAAACAAATATTTAATTCGATATCATGTTTAATAAGTACAATAACAATATTACGATAAAAGTTGGTTGTTTATATATTTAAATGAAAATTTTAAAATATACTTTAGTCTTTTAAATTTATAATAAGTTTTCCTTTTTAAAAAAATCATATAATCAAAAGTTATTTTCGTCCCTCCTGTTCAAATGCTGTCAAAATGAATATTTATAAGAAAAACATATACAATGATATTTTATATATTTACATATAATTTTGGTACTTTGTTCGATTAATTATTTGGTCTTTTTGTTCAAAAATAGAGATATTTGCTTTTCCTATTTTATAGAGTTCGCAATTTTGATCCAATCCTTATTTTTTTTATATATATTTGTTTATCACATTTTAATTAATGTATTAATTTTTTATGGTAATGAATTTATCAGGTTTATGTTTAACTGAACAAAATAAATAATAATACAGAGTAGATTTTGTAGTTTAAACCTATTTGATAATAAGAACGCAAAATCTATAATGAGAATGGATAGAGAGTAAAACTATGTCTTTTTTGTCGGATTAGAATGATTAAAAAAAATTAACTTATAACTCAGGAGACAATTAAACAACTTAATTTTAAATCTAAGAATCTTGAAAATTATAACTTTTCTATTTCAAATCTAAGAAGATAAACTTCAAAAATATATAGATTTTTTCAATTATGATATTGTTAGGAATGTTTTATCATCAAAAGACTTTGAGATCTTGAAACATATAACGTATTCCTCTTCCAACCAAATTTATTAATACATTTAAATTAAATCATATAATATGTTAATAACATTAATATTTGTCCGCAAGTTAAATTTTCTTACATATATTCTTTATGGTTTTTATTAAATATAATATACAATTATCTTTAAAATATTATTTAATAGTTACATTTGTATTAAATGTATGGCTTTTATAAGAGTTTGTATTTTAAAAAATATATCATTAAATAAAAAATATATTACAATATTTGATACTTTTAGGTAATAATAATAATAATAATAATAATAATAATAATAATAATAATAATAATAATAGTAATAATGATATTTTTATTGTTGTTTAAAAGAACTACCTCACCAGTTATATTTTGAACTAGAGAAATCCGAAACCACGTTAAATACGATTTGATGGTTTTACTATATTATTATATGAATTTAATAGACATGCATCTTCAATATATATTTTTTATTATATGCAATCCGTGATTTGATGAAAATGTAACATATATTTTCATTATTATTATTTGTATTAATTTTTTAAATTATTCATTAATATCACGTGAAAATAAGGTAAATATCTATTGATGTTGGCATAGAAATATTTTATATACTAGCAACTTATAAAATTTCAACACATATATATAAACAATATTAGATTTATTTTTTTAGCGATAAACAAACTATGGTTCAAAAGTGTTTGGTTAAATATTGATATTTTTTATGAGTCTATCGTAGAAAATGTCTATATGTCAAAGTACAAGACAAAACGATATCAAATGAATTGAAGCAAAAGCTACAAAATTAGAATCTACAAGATTTGTTTACTTTAATACACATGAAAATTTGTTAGGAGAAAATAATTGTGATGTGGGTATTATTATGGATAATGATTAAACTTTGATACATGTGGAAAGTTGAAAAAATAATGATGTAAATGCAATTGTCAACATGCTGGATTTTTAAAAATTGAGAATAGAATTTTAGCTTTATAAAATTATGATTTCAAAAGAGACCATCAATATAGTTGAAACATCAATTCATCAAAATTTTCTAGTTCTAAGACAAAAAAAAAGTAGAAGCAAATTATAATCGATGTTTAGTTGGATTGGACGGAAAGAAGAGTGATAGAATGTAAGTTAAATTAAAATTAGTTGAAGTTGAAAAAAAGTCATTTATGAAATACATCCGAACTAAAGTAACTCAACTTAATTAACTCTAACAAAAGGCCATGGAAGAAAATTACTTAATCTAGGGTTCGAAGTATATTGGTATTTTTGGAGGAGCTGAGACAAGGTTCTTGAACCGTTTGTTTTGAACAAGGTGAGTTCCGCAACTAGCGACTTTACACCTTTATCTTGAATTTAACACACTCAAATATATTGAATTTAAATTAATTTTGTTTCAAATTATTTAGTTTTTTTTTTAACTCAAACAATTTTAAATTTATTAAATTTTATTTTTTTATTCAAATAAAGTAGTTTAATTGCTAAAGTTATAAAATAATTACTTAAATATTAATATTAATTTAGTCAATATTGGTTGTTTTTTTTTTTTCAAATTTTATCAAAATTTTGTAGTTAATATTGATAAAAGTTTGTCTTCATTAATTTGTTCACAATTATTTAAGTTGATTTTTATTTTGGAATTATTTTTTGCTTACTTTTTAATTGATGTCACCTAAAAAATTTATCTTAGAAATATCCTAAGTTTTCTAACTCAATTGCTGACAAATTATAAATAAAAAATAATATTAATGTCAATAATAATAAAATATTGTAGATATTAACAAAAATTAACCCTAACAAACTTCAAATAAAAGAAAACTTAATTCACATCCACTAAAAAATAACGTGAAATAATAAAACTAATATAAAAAATAATAATTATTAACAATAAATAATATTAACTATTTAAATAGAAAAAATGCAATCAATACACACACAAAAAAAACCTTTGTCAACATTAAACAAAATAGTACTAATCTAGTGATATATCAGTTTTAGTTAATCTAAAAATATTTCAATCAAATTCAAGAGTTGAGAGATAATATTTTAATTTTAAACAAAACTATTTATTTTCATAAAATTTTAATTTATTTGAAAATTTCTACACAAAATATTTCAAAATGTTTATGAAAATAAATTACCTTATTAAATTTTTCTATCTACAACTACTGTTATAGAGGAACTCTTTGCAAATAGAGAAGAGGTTGGGCTGGGTATGGCAGAAAAAGAAAGGTTGAAGAAGGACAAGGCAGCTGAAAACGACCGCCATTTCCAGGTTTTTAAAAAGCTTCTTTCTCCTCTTTAAATCGGCTTTTCCTTTTAGATTTATTTTTCAGTCTTCTTCTTTTTTTCCGATTAACTTTGTTTCGGAAATGAAACTGAACGTTGTTAAGAAGGAGAAGCGAATGGGACGGAAAGGAAACTGAAAACGTAAGCCAGAAGAGATAGATACTTGGAGAAAACGGAGATGCAGGTATGTTCGTTTTCCATTTTATTTTTCTCTTTCAAAAGCATTTTCTCATGTGTTGATTTTGTAAAGATAGCGTGTTATTTTATTTGAATTGTTTGTGTAAGGCGATGCGATTCATATTAAGAGGTAGATTAATTTTCATAATTATTTGTCTAACACGATTCTACAATAAGATAAAATATTATTAATATTGTTGCAATGAGCGAAGAAACATGTTTTATGATAAAATATTCATATTGAGCGGTGCCATTTTAGAATCCCAGTAGGAAAGTGCGAATTTCCATTGGACCAAGCTCAACTACAAGAGTGATTTGGCTGACAGGGCCACCCCTAACTGCTTGTGATTCTTGTCCCTTGTCCCCTTCAACCTTCCATGTTTTCTTCTTCATTTTTGACCTCTCTTGGTTAGCTGATAAACTTACCTCAGTCAACTGCTTTATCTGCATTATTAAGCACCAAGCAGCAATTATTCCACACAAACAGTAGCTTCAAAAAAATATCTAAACAATGATTTTCTAAAGAAGTCTGAGCTTCACATATAAAAACATAATCAAAATGGAAAAATATATATATTTAGTGTGCTTTGAGGCTAGAGAGAGCCTTATGTACCGGTTTTGTGATAAACATTTTCTTCAATTCAACTTTGGTTAACGTTGAAAGCTGAGCATCTTCACCAGACTAATCACATTCAAAACAAGAAACTGATGAGTAGATTTCATATATGATGAATAATAATGATATATAGATATTTGCACAATATATACCTGCTAATTGATATTATCCATTTATTTTTATTATTATTTTTACTCCATCACATTGCTTATCATATTTATATTCTCTCTTATGACATTGGTGTTCATGCATTATTTTCGTCAGGGAGTGTATGTACAAAACAAAATGTGAAGAGGATAATTATATTTGTTATTGATTAAATTATTATAATACCTCATATAGATGTGCCAAACGGAGAAGCACCATTCTATTATCCAACTCCTGCAAAACTACCTAAGTTAGAGAGAAAGAATGACAGAGTAGAGTCAAGTGTGCTCGAGCAAGTAGTTCTGCTAGTGTACCTCGAGAGTTATCAGAGCTACATTAGGAGGTAAGCTGTAATTAGGGTCAATGAGAGTTCCTTTGGTCACATGAGAGGCCTTCCAATTTCCATTTTTCTGATCAATAAATATCTTTAGAATATGTAATGTGGATAATTAATTCATGAAGCAGCTACCATTAAGTCATACCTCTTGTGAAAACGCCAATAATAATGGTGAATAAATTTCCTGACCAGTTGTACGGCGCCACCGGGAACCAGCACTAAGGTTGTGGATGGCCACATGATAATTTCCTCTTACCTAATGCAAAGAACAAGATACAAGGGGATATAATTTCATAGACACTACGTGTGGAGAGCATTGTAAGTTTGATTATGGCTTCCCTAGCATTAGATATCATTTTCCCTACAACTAGGAGATATAGTTTTTTATCCAACAAGCACCCAAAAACACAAGTTCTTGTACTGGAATTTAAAGCACAAGCCCCTTTTGGACTATACAAGATGTCAGATTCTAAAATTTTAAAAAATTATTTATATTTATTTTCACTCAAATTTTCTGTAGTTTTGATCAGCATGCATACATGTACATACAGAAAACGGGAGCATAAAACTAAATTTTCATTCAATTAATTATTTAATATGTGCTTGAACACAAACTAATTTGAAACATTAGTGCCATACTGTTAGTCCTTGACATTTATCATTTTGGCAAACTTGTTCATCAAGAGGTTCGCCTACTCCTCTGCCATCATCAGACTGCGTTCGCCTGGAGTAGTAAAAATCAGCAATTACTACTTTGTATACAATGTAAAAATGTCACGTAGTTTTGTGTTGTACCTATGAAGCAAAAGTTCCACCTGACCATCTTTTATACTGCCTCCTCCAGTGGCCCGATCAACTAAGATTGATAATTCAGATTTATTGTCCTTAATATAGATTCCAAGATTGAGCTGAATGGGAGAATAATAAGTTAGAAAAGTAGAACTTAATTGTTCTTTCTTTGCTTCAAAAAACTGAAACTCCCGAAGAAATTGAGCAAAGAAGTTTACTGGATAGTAGTTTCCTGCTACTGGCTCATTAACTTTAAGGGGCCAATCTTCCCTATAATCTCGTACCTGAATAATTTTTATTAGAGTCAATTTTGCATTTTTTTTTTTCACCTCTGGAATACTGCAATATTTAAGAAAATTTGAGAGACTCACCCGTTTCAAAAAATCTCTGCCGTTAGAATCAGTATAAAACTCTTTGTTTGTCAGCATATTTGTTGTCAATTGTGTGATTACCTCTTTCCCAGAACCAAACCCCTTAGGGATTGGACCAATCTTCAAAATATGTCAGAACATCTTTATGTTATATTTCTTTTTACAACTTCACAACCAAAATTAGACCAATTAACAGCCTCGGTATTTATTCAAAATAAGCTATCTTTCAGAAAGCTAGATGATGCGACTTACAGTGTATTCAATCTCAGCATGCTCTTTTTCTTTGTAAACCCTGGTAATCTAAACGAAACAAAAATAGACCAGTAAGTTACTCATGCATTAAGCAAAACGATGTTGGTAATTAAAGAGAGTACCCATTATAAAGGGATGAGTTTTAGCTTTAAAATTTCCTACACTACAATGTTATTTATGTGCTTTGTTTTGAATTTCAAACTCCTTGTTATTCTAATCTATGTAATGCAAAGTGAAGACTACAAATCAAAATGATCATCGTGCGAGATCCTAGACAACATTATATGCCTTAATGCAACTCTTGCAAAAATCCAATTTCTTTTCAATACTTGTATACAGCATTATCACTTACCGAACTCAAGAAATCGGTTTTAAGTTCACCTCCACTAAACTCAGGAATAAAAAACACGCATGATATTGTGTCACGAAATCCATACATATATAGCAACTAAGAATCTATCAGTTTCACTAACCTGGTAAATCCAAGAACTAAAATTCTGATGAACCTCATCTACTAATGGTCCGCGGTTTATCTTGATGGGCACCTGTATTGCATCAAATAAATCAAAATGCATCGGAAGTACGTCCCTTCTTTCAGATTATTGTTGTGTCGGACAGTTTCCGACACTAACATCTTCACGACACACTAATTGGACACTCTTTAAAATATTATTTTTTTGTCAATTCAGACAGCCTATACTTTAATGAGTCAAATACTTGAGTTTACATCTCACGTCAACATCCGGATAAAAACTACACCATTTCAAGATAATATTTTTCTACCACTTAAAAAAGTTAGCTTAAAGTATAATGATCGTGGAAAAACAATGTCTCACATTGGGAGGCTCGTTATCACAGAAAAACTTGTAAACACAGCAAGTTGGTTTCAAAATTTCAGTATAACTTCACTAAAAATCATTATTTTGGTAATTCTTTTCTAATGAAACCAAGTGTTTATACTGACAAAAAAATGTCTGTAATATTTTTTGGAAAACTCTTCATCATAAAAAAAATGGGAATAGACATAAAGAAGGTAAAAAACCAGGAAATGTTTATGAATGAACCAAGATGTAAGTGAATTTAATACTCAACTCAAAAGTTAAAACATTAAGACCCAATGCATATAATTTTATAGGGAAATTTAGAAACTACCATAACTAAAACATTTAAATATTCTGAGTTAACCAGCTAGAGGGAGAAACTTACTGATTTTGAAACAATATTTGGAGGGGAAGCGGGCCGAAAAATATATGCGCCAGAAAGCTGGAGGAGTAACAAAGCAGATATTGTAGCATACTCTGTACTAGAATAAGTGTTGTTTTTAAAATACAAAATCATATACCAGACCGACACTTACCGCAGAACTATACGAGAGATAGGTTTGCTGAATTGGTACATCTACCTGAAAAAGTATTTGAAAATACATGAAAATTCCTTGGTAAAAATCTGCATCCTTTAAAATATATCTGGAAATAGAGTTAATTACTGAATGTATGAAGAGACACGCATTCAGATAATTAACACTATTTGAAAAATTAATCTTCTTGGCGAATGAGGTTTCAAAATTACTTACCCCAGTTCTGGAATTATGCATGCGTATGAGTAGTCCAGACACTGAAGAAAAGGAAAGCTTCAAATTTCCAGGTCCTACTTCAATGGTATCGTTTCTCTGACTGGTGGTGAGGTGTGAAAGAAATCCATTTCTGCTTTCAACTAATCACATTGAAACAAAGTAAAGCATATGAAATATGAAAGTGCTGAAAATTAATAAATGAGAGATGGTAACTGGTACCGTGATATAAAACCTCTAGCGTGTTTCTATGACCATTTGCAAACTTGGTTTTACATAATCTTGATATGAAAATTGAATTCAATTAAAATTAAAGTAATTTTTTTAGAAAACATTGGAGAAAAGATGAAAAGAAAATAGAAAATTACGACTATGGTAATCAAATGTGTATTCAGTTAGCCTTCTAAGCATGATATTAGACTTTGAAGTTAGAAAACGAGGGGAAAAGGGTAAAACTTAACAATACCTTTTGTTGCTGTTTTAGAAATGAAATACGTACTCCATCCAAGTGGAGGTACCGAAGCCTGAAACAGAAGCCAGTACTTGGGGGCTTGTTTTGGTGATACCCCAAGATAGGCTTTGACGTAGATTTTTCTCAAATTTGCTGTAACATTATCCACTTCTATGTATTGTGTTTGAACATTATTTCCCAATGAATCTTTGACAACAAGATTAGCGTCATTAACCTAAAGCAAACGATATAAGTTGGATGAAGTACAGAAAAAATTAAAAGAAACGACTAAGAGAAGCATTGCATTTGAGCAAAGTGGAAAATGCAGAAAGTGAGCATTACAGTATAATGCCACTTAAATATGGTAAACTTAGAAGAAAGTCCAATAAGTTATGACGTGAAATTGCACTTGACTTGTTTTATGATGCCACAAGCAAGCAAATAGATAGATACTCACTGGAATTCTGGCAATGTCTGTACGATTCCATCCAAGTGTATTATACACCACTAATACCTGGCAGTAATCATTGGCACGTGATAAGTAAAAAAATGACCAAAAGTTCTAAACAAAATATGGTAACATACCAAACTATTCGCTTGTGGAATAGTATCTTCTGTTGGTGGACAGTAACTGATGTTGAGTAATTGACACTGTCAAATCAAACAATATATGGAAAAAACATGTAAGAAAAAACTATATAAGGATTAAGAGTACAAAGATTAAAATTCATAATCAACAAGGACAAGGCTTTTACAGAAGATGCAAAATGGAAAGAACAGTCCTAAAATTAAATAGCTCCACCAAAACCTACTTCAAACGGTATTTGAATCCAATTTTTAAAGCTTTCTATTAGGAATAGAGACATGATGGAATGTTCAGTTTATAATATTACCTGGGAAAATGCCGATGTAGGTGCTGTGCATTGACCCCCTAATTTCTTGCTAGTAAGACAATACAAAGAGGAACTAACAACACCCTCAGCCTACAAGAAATCATTGATCTCATAACATTTTACTGACATAAAAATACCAAAATAGGACTCCAAATACATTATAGAGAGTTAAATTTTGAAAGAGTTGAATCTCCTGACCCTTGAGGCTCCAATGGCAAGTCGTTTTGCATAGTCATCAGTTGTATGTTGCTTGGCAGTGCCAGAGACAGCATCATGATGCTGTGCAATGCCCAGAGCATCTCCAAGGTCTAAAGTTTGGCTTGGAGTGGGTTTCTTTCCAGCAAAAAATTCAAGTTGGCGTGCTGCCTGTATATAAATATTAGCATTTACCAAGGTTTAAGGTTTGCTTAGAATTGTTGAAGAGAATCAAGCATGATAGTTATTTAATCCACTCTATTTCATTTGATTGGAAAATCTAACAAACAAAATGTGAAGCCAATGTTAATTATACCAAATAGTATCCACTAAGGATCCTGACATATCGCTTAAAGGCTGGGCGACTGGTGTAATAGCCTGTCCAATAAGCGTTAGCTTGATCTGCATACCTATGAGAAAAATCATCATCAATCATCAACAATCAATCTTTTGTTTGTACACAAACATATATCAGAGTATAAGCTACTTGATTAACAAAACAAGTCCATCCATACGGGAAGTAATCATCAATTTTCAGTGGCCATTGTTGATTTGCAGCATTTTTTGCATCGGTGTAAATGGATGGGGTAGAATATAAAGCATTCACTCTGCCATCCTGACAACATCAAAACGTGTATTTATGGTCAAGTCATGATACAAAACAATGTACAGAAGTGGATTGTTTTGTATCCTTCACAAACACAAACCTTGTTAACATGGTGAATTAGTTTATCCATTTGCTTGAACCAAGTCTCTGCATATTGGTACTGGAAATCATCGCCCATTGTCCACATGATATGGTTCGTCCTTGTCACATTTGCCTATTATTGATGCAATCAAATCAGAACCATGCAATCTTTTTCTTTTATTTTATTTCTAAAAAACTACTGTGTAATAGCAAAAGATACTGTAGTGAAGGAGCCTACTTGTGCAATAGCAGCAGCAACGAAGTCCTGGACTCGCTGTTCCACATTGTAATCAAATAGAAGGGGATCATCCTGAAGTCATCAATTGTAACATAAAGTAAGCAATGTGCTTAATATGCAGCACAAAATTTGCAATTTTCAGGTTTTAGTAGTAAAATCTAAGTACCTGTACGGGAACAAAGTCATCATTGACTTCAAAATGAAAGCCTTTCGGTGGACCGTAATGAACAAAAAAGGTGTTGGAAAAAATCTGTAGAAGATGCAAAAGATAAATAAAAAAATTAAAGTGATTTTGTTAGCAAAAGAATATGACATGACACAACCGAACCTGGGCTGAAGAGCCAAATATCTTGGAGCCACGCCACACAACTTCAAGAGTTTTATCAACTTTGCGTTTATCTCTGTCCTGATAATCGATCCTAGCGAAGTGCACAGAGTCAAAACCAAGCTGCAGGGATAGAAAGCATATCATATCAGTCATTTGGTGTTATTTGTTAACCACAATTATTATGATATCAATTCTCAAAAAGGAAAATGTGAATTGACAGTACATGACATGGCATTGATCAGTATAATTATTTTGGCGAAAATGAAGTGACAGAAAGTGAAGAGGGGAACCTCAGCACCAAGCAAGTAAGCTTGAACAGCAGAGTGTCCAAAGGGATCAATCTGCCACCCTGCACGAGGGGTCTTGTTGAATTGGTCTTTGATGAAGCGGTGGCCGAGAGTGGTTTGATCAATCATATCTACGTAGTGAGTAGTTGCTTCATCATGCATGGACCAACCACCATTTCTATACCACAGTAACACATCACACTCACACCTCAACTTAATATATGTAATTGAATGGCTCAGATTTATATTCTCCTCAGTTTCTCACAATTACGTGTTCTTAGTTGATACAACCTTTTTACACAAACAGATAGATAAACAAATAGAGGTAACACATCATATCTTTCACACATAATTCATAAACAACTTACACAAATTCTAGCTGGCCAGCATCCACAAGCTTTTTCACCTGCGCTTGTATTTGTGGAGTTTGTTCCTCCCACCACCTACTGAAATACGCCTGCCATTCACATGGAATTTAGATTATTCTTTCAATTCAATAAGAAAAGAGTTCCTTGTAATCATGTCAGTAGAAGGTAACAAAATCTCCAAAAACTGAACTGAAACATCATAGTAGACATCAACTCCAATATTTTACCATTTCAGCGAATACAAACTTTCTGTTCTGGTCACGCTGCAGGGACATAACCACCGAATCCAGCACATTCTCCACACATGCCCCCTGAAAACAATTAACCATAAAAAAGGCACACAATTTCAACAAAAAATGAATGGACATAATTAATTATATGACTAACCTGAATGCTATTGTTGGACCCAACATAGTATTGATCAATGGTCTTGAGCCAGCCAACATCGTCATGGGAATGAGCAACGAGATGAACATTCAATTTGCCTGGCACAATGCTTGCTCCAGTATTGTATTTGACGCAAACTACGGAGCCGCATAAATAAAGCAGGAGAAGAAAAACACAGAAGCACTCTGAAAGTATAGTCATTCTCTCTGACATTTTTCACCCCTAAATGGACCAGGTTTGTGTTTAGGAGTGTAGGCTTGAGAAGGTTTCAATTCAAGTGCATGAACTTTCAGTCTTCACACTTCAATCAATAAGTACATACAGCAAAAGTGAGTCTGCATGCAAATTTATAGAGGAACAATAGTACAATTTATTTTAAAAAGTTATTGACAAGAGAAGAAGTCTCTCAATAATTATAAATGAATACAAATAGTTTATAAATGAAGTCAATGAATACAAATCTATAAGTCAGTTTTATACTGTTAAGTTAAACTTAAAGTCAACTGTTTAAATATCTAACATGTGTTAGATATGTCAGATCTTTCTTAATAGTTTATAAAGTTAACTGGTTAATAAACTAAATTAAATTCTAATAAATTTGAGTATATTAATTTAATTTTTATTTAAAGTGTTTATTACAGATTTTTTTTTTCTAACTACCCTCCCTTTAATGTTTTGTAGATACGATGAAGACAAGAAATATAAATAAGAATCATTCACATAATAAAATCAGTGACATCATATTTAAATAAAATAAAAGAAATTAAGTATTTAATAGAATAATTTTTTTAATATCAATTAAAAAGTATTTAAATTTATGATATACTTAAAACTTAATTATTTCTTTATAATTTATTACAATCAAAGATGAACATTAAAGTTTTAAAAAATTAATATATTTAAAATAACTGAATTTACTAATTCTAAGAGAAGACGTTATCATTCAATAAATAACGGATGGATAGTCTTAAATGCTCTTAAACGCCATTAAATATTATTAAGAAATTTTTATAAAGGTTTTAAACGATCTTAAAGAATCCGGTCATCTAAATATTAAATGAAAAAAATACTAAATGAAGTTTGATCTTTATGAAAAAGAAATTGGTAAAGTTAAATTTTTAAAGGAAAAAATGAAGTTTGAGTATGCGCGGGAATAAATTAATAGTATATTTAGAAATAGTTTAGTCGTGGAAGTATTATACTTTTCTAAAAGCTATTTATTTGTTCAAAGCTGTTAAAACAAAACCGCTTGTGCAAAGCTGTTAAAAAGAAACCGCTTGTGCAAAATTCAGTTTGTGGAAAAATGAAATTTTAAACTTGCTTATTTCGGAAAAGTAATCATAATTTTTTTAGAAAAAATAAGGAATTCTTTATAAATGGATTTTTGTATTTAATAACATAGTATCCGTAGTTTATCAGCTAGAACTAATAATATTATCAAATTAATCTAGGAGGAAAAAGAAAGTCTTATTAAAGGATTCATAACCCAAAAAAAAAAAAGTTATCAAAATATAGTTTGCCTTAAAAAAAAAGAACCGTATTCATAATAACTATATTTACAAGTAACTTATGTACAAACAATATGTAAAAAATAATTATGTATATACACAAATCGTTATAATTCGAATAATTTTATTAGTATGAAAATAATATGGTTTATAAACAATCAATTTAGAATAGTCTATATTTTATCAAATTAGCGAACATATGTTACCTGACTATAAAAATTAAATTACGAAAATATTTAACATTATATATATATATATATATATATATATATATATATATATATATTATAAAAATATTTATAATTTATTTATATTAAATTAAATTCTAAACGAGAAGAAGTTAAAAGTAATATGTATTGTTTCCTCGAATAGAATAATACATAACTAGTCAAAACTTATATAAAATTCATTAAATCCAGAGTGATACCAACCTAATAAATAATCAATGATAACTTTCGCGGTAATGAATTTTACATGAATGTTAGTAGAAAAAACTAACAGATAACGGGAAAAAAAAACATCAATGCCTTAGTAATTAACTTTTCAAAAGAAAATGTAATTTAAATTAATCAATTTTTTATCTCCAAAATGATAATGTTTTAAAATGAATACACTATATATTTAATTGTCCTTTACTTTTTTAATTAACCGTGTACAAATTTTTATATCATCCGATTTATGATTTTTAAAACAATTATCGTAAAAACCAACATATATTAAGATTATTGTATAAAAGATTAAACTATAACCAAATTTCAATGTAATTCATTTTAATTAACTAATAAATTCTTATAATATATTTTAAAGTGTGTACGATAAAAAAAATTGTCTTTCAACATATAATTTGATGCATTAAGATAGCTATTACACATTTACACTCGTACATTCCGGGGACAATCTATGTAATAGGTAGAGATATTTATTATATGTAAAAACTCTATAACCAATAATAACTATAAATCATGAAAAGAAAAATAGTCTTTTTACTTAATAAATTAGATAATATAGATGATAACAAAAAGCTTGATTGATTTTTTTTTTCAATAAAAATATTAAAAAGAAAACTTAATCGTTTATGGGGGTCATAGCACATTCTACTTGTATATATAAAAGTATTTTTCGCAGAAATAGTTTATAGTTATTAAGAAGCATTATATCGGTGTTTCTTAATTTAGGTAAGATTGCCCTTAACATTCATCCTTTCCTTAACTTCACACAATAATCTAAAAATTAATGGAGGAAGATTACTAACACAATATAGAGTGAAATCTACAAAATTTAAAGAGAAACTGATTAAATGAGAATATATACTTCACAAAAACTCTAATTTCTAATAGTTTTTATAGTGTTTAAAAATTTGTGCCAAAAAGTATAATTCCAATTTTTTTATTGGTAATATTGACAAAGGTACACATTTCAAAAGAGTTTTAGTAAAGTTAAAAAAATAAAAGAAACACTTAGTTAAAATTTTCAAAATGTTTTTTTTTTTCATGAACCTGTGCTTCAAAAATGAAGAAATTACAGCCACTAGAAATCCTACCTTCCAATATTACGCACGAATAATCAATATTTAAAGTCACATGACCACTAAAATTTGTTTTTGCGGTAGAATTTATTACTCAATATTTATTTCTATAGCTAAAAAAACAAAGCAGTCGCTAAATTCATTCGCGGCACAGCATAACCTAAAAATATATGTATACTAATTAAATGAAAAGATGTAATATTGAAGTGTAACGGATTACCATAAGTATCGAGATGAAATTGAAAAATAAATTTAAAATGTAGGAACTTTCTTCAGTATAGAAATAGTTCTTTGAAACACTTGTCACATGATATGCACCAAGAATATGACAAGACAATGAAGACCATTTTTAATCATAAACAATATTCAACAATACATGCATTGAATTCCAATTAGCAGCGGAGAGAGAAAAAAATGGAGCATGGAAAAGTAGTTCCCAATTACTAACAGCCGCGAAAATGCTACCAACAGAATAAAAGCATACAGGGCAAAGCGGCTCTTAGAGATTACTTCTTTTGCTCCTCCTCTGATGGTTTGTCGTCGTTCTTCTGTTGAGGCTGGATAAATAATACGATCAGAAAACTGATAGCAGCATAGGATATATAGAGCAACATACCATGTACCCCACCCCAAAGGCAAAGAAAAAGTTGGAACTTGAGATAGTAGCACTAGGCATAAAATGACAGAAGCTTAGTAGCAAATTAATCTTTGTATAAAAAATCTTGTCATCCATTCAAAAATATAAATACTTCAGGCCAAATTTACAACACCACATCTAAAAATATACTATTAGAGCAAATATTTGTCACGGAACTGCAAGCACAATACTAACCCTGAAAATACATTAAAAAATAAAAATAAAAATAAAAATAAAGCAAACAGCCACTGATGAGAGTGAAATAAATTCAAAAATTGGGCTATTAAGAACACTCATTTTCTAACTCAACCTAATAATCAAGTTTGTCCTCATGGCCTTCAATGGACCGACATCATAAACACTTCACACAGTATTTCCATTATTAGTAGGATATTACCAAGCAAATTCAACTCTTACCAATAATGAGAAAAATTATATCAATTAAAGGAGGGGAGAGTGGAAAGTTGCCCAAGGTTATAATAGGCCAAGTACTGCAAGAATGCCTGCAACCATACATGTTTTTCCATAGTAGAAAGACTAACCTCAGACTGATTTTGCATGGACGCCAGTAAATCCTTGACAGAAGGATCATTTGGGTCAACCCCAGGAAGCTGCAGAAGAAATGAATTATTACTTCGTGCAAAAATTACAGTGCATGAATATACTGTGTTCAAAGAACAAAATATATAATCATTGGATTTATTAGACATACAGATGCAAGGATAGAAGATACAAAGGATTGATCAGCCAACAATTTGCTCATGTCCGACTGACTTGCTTGATCCTTTGTACTATCTGCTATTGACAACTGGAGAGCTGCAAGCAACAAATGACCAAAAACCAGGAAAGATCATAAACACACTGAGCCTTCAATTGACTTAGAGATTTGAAGATAAAAATTAACATTTTAACCCTGTGTACAGGTCATAGTAAGCTTATCAAAATCCTCAAAAATAGGAGTTAGCTGAGAAAATGCAGACAAAATAAACACTATGCATTGGAATCTATCTTTTCACCAAAAAGGAATAAAACCTATCTGCTACACCAAGGTGCAAATACGTGAAGAAATCTTCTCTGCACCAAGATATTTGATAACAAGTGCAATCATCAAGATATATATAAACAACGCATTTCTCCACACGGGAAAAAATAGATTCATGATTTGCAAAACAATTATCCATGTTTAATGGAAGAACTGACACTTTAAAAAGGAATTGTGCCTGTCTTACCATGCTGGACAAGTAACAGTCATCATGCAACACTTCAATGCCCCATGGGACACATAAATTTTACCGTCTTGCAGAGTGTCCATGCCTATATCTGTGTTTCTTATATGAAGATTGTATGAACATAAAAACTCACCTAGAGCCAACTCGGGATCACTAGCAGATGCTTCTGACATATCTGTATCTTTTACATCATGGCCGATGGCAGGATCGTCCATTGACATTGCAAGTGCCTGCTGTAGAAGGGCATTCTCGTCGTCCTGTTTCCATTACAAGGTCAATACAGATAACAAAATACTGCTGTAGTAGGGAATTCTCATACCCCTAAGATTTTCCCAAAATGGCACTTACATCCCCTACTTTTTTCATGATTACAATGACCTTATTACGATGTGAAAGTGTGATGTAAAAAAGGGCGAAAATGTAAATTTTTAAAACAAAGGGGAGGTTTGTGTAGAATTTTAAAATACTAGGGATCAATGTAATTCAAGAAAACCACGGGAGGTGCTAGTAATTTATTCAAATAAAACATGACAGCTGGTTTGAGAAACTATTGGAGATCTCACGTCAACAAAAAAATATGATCAAATTATAGTATACAAGTAGGTACAAACCTCATCTTATAAACCAATTTTGTAAAGTCGAGTTAGACTTAAAGATCACTTTTTAAAAAAAAACAAAGGAAGAAGCAATTTTTTTTATTGAAGAATATGATGCTTTCTATCATCTAAAATGGTTCAGTATCATAACACATAATAATTTTGGTTATTCATAGTTTGGTACAGTTTCTTTCATGATTTGATCTGGTTCATAAGTGATTTTTTGACACCCCTAACTTGGCTAGTGTATGAACATGAGTAAACCATAGCTGTCAATCTTGGAAAAGGGTGCAGAGTGATAGCAGGATGGCTGCTAACCAAACATTATGTTACATTACATGCATATCCTCAGAAAATTTTAAATCAAGATACCAAAGATTAAATATATATTCTTCATCGTCATAGTTAATAATTATAAGTCATAGTAACTTAATATACATACATAGTCACCATACATTTAAGGCATAATTAACAAACAAGTAAAAAACATACGGCTGTGACTAAACAACAAAGTAACAAAACAGACAGATGAATTTGGTAGAAAATCCTAAACTTATCTTTTAACATCTTGAATGTATGTTAAACAATTTAGAGTGTCTTTAGTGGATCTCCCATCTCTTAGGAATGGTGTCATGCTTCATTACTTTTCTTTATTTGTTTCCTTTCCTTATATGATTTGATTAGGAATGTCACACTACTTCAAATAGGTTTAGTGCTTTGCTTTTTGTAACACACAGTCAGCTAATTACACACAATAGATCAACAATATATTATACAGCTACTATTCAAGTTTTCCCCCTGCCTAAAATTCCTAGACTTTAAATACAGGCCACAGACGTAAGAAAACAGAAAGCTGTGAAGTGTAAATGGTACAACACAACCCATACAAAAAAAAGAAAAAAAAATCACAGGAGACAGACCTGCTAAAACATAGCAGAGGCGGAGCAGATGTGGATGCCCAGTAAAAGACAGAGGCAATGGACGGTAAAGTGAAGATGATGGCTTTCCCAAAAGGGGGATGAGATCAACAGAGTCTTGAGGTCAAACCCTAAGAGTAGTGCTGGACAGATGTAAATGAATAAAGAACCCTATGGTGATGTTTGGTACCAGGAATTTTAATATAAACTAACTCACTTTCCTAGCAATGGGATTCTTGGGAAAATTTAGACAATTTATAATATATTTCTGGCCAAGTACCATGGGACAATTTAGTAAGTTTACAATCAAATAATATGGAGAAGTGTTATTCCCCCACCAATGAAGATGTGAGAACTACATTCCTACATTTTAAGAATTAACACTTCTAGAAAGCTTATCGGAAAACATATTTATTCTCTTCTACCAAACATGGGAAATTAGTATTGCCATGTCACTTTCCCGGGAATGTTGAAGCACTCCCTGTAACATACATTGCCTAAACACTATAGCTTGTTCGGTTTACCGAAATGTAAAGAAATAATCACTTATTTTTCAAAACCACTATGAAATTTGAAAGAAATATTCTCCGAAATAACAGGAACAAAACAACCAGTATGTGGGTCATAAAAAAAGCGGGGAAACTGAGGTTCTTACCTGCTTCTGAAGCAGTGGTACTTAATGACTTAGAGTTATGACATCACAATGCATTGCAATGGCCATCCCATCCAGAAATAGTCACAATTAACTACTCAGAAATAAAGGAGATGCAGCTATTCTAATGGTAAACAGAAAAGCAATGGTGATTCACTACAGAGGTAGATTGTCAAATAGATGAATCTATGATGGAGACGGTTCTATTTTGACTAATGCATCACTAAACAAAAGTGCTAACACAACAGCAATACAATTTAAAAATAGGTTTCCGAATTTTCAGTTACACACCTTCACTGAAATTCGAAGGCTCTCAGAAACATCTGGAACCACTGTGTTCTAGAGAAGTTTCAAGTCTAGAATCTAGATTCTAATATGACTTGGCAATTTAATCACTCGACAATTACTACAAGTAGCCCAACCAAGTGAACCAAGAGCCAACAATTATAAGCACGCATATTATAATATTCCAGTTGAGCAAGGAGGAATGCATGCAATTGCACCAATAAGTAATGCAAAAAAAAACACCAACCATCAAATCACTTGTCTTATTCTCAGCTTCAGACGTTGCTGCACTGGCACGCTCACTCATCGTTGCATCTTGAGAGCTGGCTTGCTGCTCACCTCCCTTCTCTTGATTGGCAGCATCCTCTGCAGCCTTCTTTGCAGCTGCTTCCTGCCTGGCTCTCTCTTCTTCCATTGAAACTCTTAGAGCAAGAGCCAATTCTGGATCCAAGTTTGGATCCACACCAAATTCAAATCCAGATACACCACTAGCTGCTGCTGCAGCAGCAGCGGCAGCAAAACCACTTCCACCTTCCCCATCACCGGTAAAAATAGGTGTACTGCAACAACATAATATGAATATCTTTAAGTTAGATAAAAAAAAAATTACATTGAACTAAAAAGAAAAGTAAAACATGAAATTGAACCCACAAACCTTATAAGTACATCAGAAAGAGCATTTGGACCTGATGGAACATGTACGATGTGGCTGGTATCATTATTGTTAACAGCTGCAAGGAGTGCTTCAAGCTTCTCCGACTTCCCCTCATCTTCTTCACCGAAATTAACAATATCAAGTGCAACACTATTCTTTTTCAACTTTCTTCCTATCATCTCCAACATCTTCTTTTCATGCTTGATAGGACTGAAAAACATTGACATAAAGAAGATAAATAACTACAAAAAGTACAACTTCAATAAGGGAAAAACATACATATACACATACCTTCCAGCAAAGACAATAATTCTCTGCTGTTGCTTTTTATTTTGCCGATGCTTAAGAGCCAGTTGTGCCACCTGAATGCCAGCAGCTAGGTTCATCTCACCACCTGTTTCTAGTCCTAAATGAGGGGGGAAAATGAAATCATTTTTCAACAAAAGCAGAATCCACCATGACACGCTATGGTATAGAAATATGCTGCAGACATGTTTGATTATTAATATAGTATTAATATGCAGTAGAACCCGCTCCCCTCCAACTTTGTTGAACAGCTACAATTAATCTACGGTTAATTTTTGTTTGGATATTCCGATCCTGTTTTAATTATTAAATTTTGCATTGCATAATCTTACGATTGAGTCTACATTCGTGGAAGTTCTGAGTTTGAGTAGACTCTGAGGTTTGACAAACTTGCTATATCCTTCTATATATTAACGGGTGACTTAAAAAAATACAAGTGCATCAGCATTAAATCATGAAGAAATTACAGTTAGTTATGCAACAATCCTCAAATTATACTTTTAATGTGTTTTGTCAATATTTTTATGGAACAAACATTTCCGTCAAACGCTTAATTTTTTGGTAGAGAAAGTACAGAATGATTTTCGAATTTCCATGATATTTGATGCTTGTACTAGTCATTTTAGTTACTACTTTCATTGTTTTAACCAAAGTATTTTTCTAAGCGCACACGCTAACAAAACACTAATTTTAATAATAAAACTATGATAAGAATTATCGCCAATTCATTAAGAGGTTTGATTTACTAACAGGGCATGGTCCAAATAACAATCTAGAGCAACTACACAATAAATAGAAAAAGGAAAAAAAAATGTATGAAAGTACTGACCATGCATACAGGCTAAGATCTTTCCCAGATCACTGGTAGGGGTGACCAAAACTCGAACGCCTTTCCCTGCCATTGTGAGAACTCCCACTGTATTTTCTGGATTAGACTGTATGTATTATTAAAATAAAAACAATTCGTCAGCACAAGTGAACCTACACAATTAGCTGAACCTCGAATTTGAAAACCTAATCTGAATCACTACATCAACAAAAAACACTTAGTTCACCTATCTCTAGCCAGCTATAACACTCCGATTTCCCAGTCTTATCCAATTCTAACTAATTTTCGAAAACTAACTAAATTAATGAAACCATAACAAATATAAAAGAGAGAGGGGAAAATGTAAAAGTAGAATACTGTACGGTTTCGCATAACCTAACCTGGGTTTTTGCCCCGCAAATGAGGTTGACAGCGTCGGCTTGAGCTTGAAATCGAGAAGGAGAGTAATCCCCGTTACGCATCCATTCAGAATTGTCGATACAGATCATCGTCGCCTGTTGAAGAAAGAAACACAACGAAACTAGTGTTATCGTAACATCAACGAAAAGCCTAAAAATTGGTATGCTAGAGTTGGTGAAATCAAAGCGAGAGGAGAAATCGGGAATTACCTCGAGCACCATTGTTGAAGATTCAGAAGCTAAAGAGTGAAAGAACTTTGCTGTGAAACCAAACCGGCTTAATTCTTCGAAACCAGTAATCTGGTGCAGCGTAATACAGAGGGGGACGGAACTTGTTGGGCCTACCCATGCGGGCCTGTCTGAATTTATTAGGGCAATTGCTTCCTACACCCCTACATTTGCTTATGCACCTCATCGGAATATATGAATGGACATTTATAGTCTTATTAATGAAAATAAAAGAGGTTAGGGTATTTCGGAAAACGTTTTTCAGAAGAGATTGGATTGTGTGGGTGTGAATGAAAGACGTTTTTTCATAAAGATTTTTATATTATGAAAAACATAGTAAGAAAGTTTTGTATTATGGAAAACATTTTTCATAAGAGATTTTTGTATTATAGAAAACATTTTTCATAAGAGGTTTTTATATTATGGAAAATGTTTTTGTATTATGAAAAACATTTTCGGTAAAAAGTTTTTGTATTATGAAAAATGTTTTCCGTAAAAGAATTTTGTATTATGAAAAACGTTCTCCGTATGAAAGTTTTGTTTTATTGAAACCTTCTCTTATGAAAAACTTTCTCCGTAAGTCACTTTCCTATTTCCATTCCTGTTACTACAATGCTTTTCTATAAGCATTTTTCCCACCCACGCACCACTATAAAAATGGTTTTTCGTAAGACAATTTTTCACTCTCTAGCTTCTTACGGATTTCGTTTTCCATAACGAAATCTCTTCCAATTTATTTCAGCAATCTCTCTACATTCCTATAACAACCATTAAAGCACTCAAAGATAAATCTACTTACCTCAAAATGTTGTCAGACAACTTTCTCTTTCATCATCAACGTCCGCCACCATCACCGTAGTTGGAAAATGCAGCTGTAACAATTTCTTCTTTTCTATTTCTGAAAATGACAATTGTGATGGGATGCAGGAAGTAATTAGCGGTGCAGGAAGCAATTATCTTTATTAGGCCGGTTACTCATAGCAAAAAGAAGGTTTCTATTTCCAGCACCCCATCATTTCTAACTGCATCTCGTAATTTTTTAAATGATCATTTGAATTTTCATAAAGATGAATTTCGGATTATCAAAATCTTTTAGGATAAGTTTTTTATAATTTTCATATGATAGATTTAAAAGTGGACTTAAGATATCACTTGATAAATTATTAATAAAAAGAAAAACATGTCATGAATATGAAGAATATGATCACCACTAGGATTTGCAAGAATTTTTTTTTTTTCAGGTTTTATTATTACACTTATGTAATTTATCTATATAATATGTAAATAAATTATTTTTCTTATAATTTATAAAATATATGTAGTTTACTTGAGTTGAAGATTTATTATATAATTGTAACTCGGAGTGAATATATTTATTTATTAAAGAATATGATCAAAATATATTAGAAAATTTTGTGAGATACAAATGAATGAAAAAAAAAATACAAGGAAAGAAACAAATTTACAAAGAGGTAAGAGCTTTATTTATATATATATATATATATATATATATATATATATATATATATATATATATAA
>Ga0099825_1001639_pt1 | contig 28921 bp, 15 predicted proteins | sample SiratroredBW_FD_76838 | JGI IMG/M metagenome (GOLD analysis project Ga0099825, IMG submission 76838) | Root nodule microbial communities of legume samples collected from California, USA - Siratro red BW | ecosystem: Host-associated > Plants > Roots > Nodule | place: USA: California | collected...
GACACTCAAGTCAATGAGAGAAAAAAAGTATCTTATTTGTACATGAAAAAGTAAAAGTTTATGAAAGAGAGATCTTACTTTCTGCTAACAGTGATAATATGTATCTGGATATGCCATTTAAGTGTCATCAAAGACGAAATAACTCCTCATATAAAGACACCAAACTTTTAGAATCAAATAGTTTTCATTTGAAATTATAATTTGTAATAACAAGAGAGACTAATAATTATTATTATTGTTATTTTATATTGAATTTCGTTAGTAGTTTTGGCCTTTTATTAATAGTTTATGAAAGAGTAGGCATGTGAATGAGGGTGAAATTTGTGTGTCCGTGTGGCTATGGCCCTACATTGACTGGGAAGTTCACAGAAAGATAGGGAAAAATAAGAAAATGAAAATGCAGAAAGTGAAAGAGAAGAAGAAGAAGACTTAGGTGGTGCATTGTGGGCCTAGACACACGTGTATAGGGTTAAGAGGGTCCATCAACCAAACATAAGAAGAATTTTGTATGAATGGTTTAGGTCAACATCTTAATCATGGACCCATTATTTGTTTCCACACCCTCAAATCCATATTCTAACTCTCTTTTTCAAGAGTGAGAAAAATGGAAACATAAGACAAATAGTACTACTTTACCTTCATGTCTTCAAGCTAAATACTTTACAATGAAAACTATTCCTTCATTTTCTTTATATTAATGAAATGGTGATTTTTTTCCTTCACATTTTTTAAATTATTATTTGGTTTTCTATTCACAGCTTTCTTAATACTATTTTGCTATTTTGTATTGTTTAGTCTTAGATTTTAGAAAATTGTTAGTATTGTTTTGGACGAAAGTTTAACTTTAAGATTTTATCCAAAAAAAAAACAAATACAATTTAGGGAATTTTTTTGGACTAGCAACCTTAAATATTTTCAAATTGTGAGTGAAAAAATATAATATATTTAAATAAAATAAAAAATCAATATAAACATTAAATTATTAAAAACATATCTTAATGCTCACTTTTAAAAGTATTTGATTTTCAAGATTAAAAACCTTAACATATAATTTATACATATTTTTTAGGTCTTATGATTTTGAATTAGAGAAACTTTGCACAAGCTACAAACTATATCTTAAAACAACTAATCGATAAACATTGGAAAATAAATTTAAAACACTAGAATTCGTGTTAAAAGTTTAGAATTAACTAAAAGTTCTTGAAAGATGATTCAAAAGTTTTAAGGAAAACTTTGAAATTTAAAGTTAAGAATAATAAAAAGTCAAATAAACACTTAATCAATATTTGAAGAATCAAAATAATGAGAATGAATGTTAATTCCTTGAGAAGTTTATCAAGAAAATATCAAGCACTTCAATAATTCATAAAGGAAATCACCAAACAAGAATATAAATGTTATTATTCCATTTGTCATTTTCATTTTAGGCGTTACAAAATACAACTTCTTAAAAAAAAATTCCAACATGTTTGCTATATATTATTTGCAAAAAAGAGACCTAATTTACAATTGCAACCTTCAAATTTAGTAAAACTTGTACTTTGATTTAAATAACTAACTCCTTGGAACATATAACCATCTTTTTGAGTGTTCAAACAATAATTTCTTTTCATTCTTCTTCTATTTTATCAAAATAAAGGATTTTATATTTATCTTTATTGACACATCTCATTATTTTTTATCTCAATATTTTTACTTTTATAATTATATATTTTAATTCGATATATATTTTAACGATAAAAACTACACTCAAAAAAATAATTAATAGTTCCATCAAATCTCATATGGAGAAAACATTTGAAAAAAATCAAATTTCACTCTTACATGTTCGGTCTCCTCAATTTTTATTCACTATAACATCTTTTATTTCCTCAATTTTGATTCAGTGCCCGCAACAAGTATCATATTAGTTCTTATATATGTTTATATCTCTCAATTTACGTTTTAATTGATTAAATTTCAAATGAGTTTGCTATATTTATTATTTAATTAAGTTAAAAGAAAAGGTCTGCAAAATTGAAAATCAAATAACTAAATCTGTAAATTTTCAAAAGTAAAAGATTTAAATTATAGATAAAAAAATAAATGAAACTTAACTTTTTTTTTTTAAGAGAGAGTAGTGTTTTGAATTTGGACTATGGCGATACCTCTAAATATGATCCTAGATAAATATAAAATAAAAGTAACATATTTATTATTCCAAATTGAACTATGAAGTGAAGTATACAGAGGTGGCACTGATAAAGATGTGTTCAATACACTTGCTCAAAAGTCATCTTACAGTTGATGAAATGATAGAAGAACAAACAAATATTGAACATGTGTGAAAAAATCAGAATACTTAGACAATGATACTGTCTTGCGTGTCATATCATGTAACTCTTAGGATTAATAACCATTGACTGATACTCATAAATAGAAGCATTTATGGATAACGCGGTGTGAAAGGATATACTTTCATAACGTCTATTATTATGACTAATGGAAAAATTATATATTATTACCATTTTAATTCTTCTATCAAATATCTTTTGAAGGCATTTACCTATCTTGTTTTTATTTCATTTAGATCTAAGTTTACATTTTCGTACATTTACCTTTTCAGAATCATTAATTTAATTTTGCGTCATTTAAATATTTTCAAGTTCTTTTCATGTTAATTAAAATTTATGTAACTCATTTTTGTTTTTTAAATTTTATTAGATTCAATACATTATTCTCGACTAAATATATTGTTAGATGAAATATCTTCTAGTTATAAGAATAAAGAGAATAAAGAAGTAGAGAGTGGATCAAGCTTGACTAAGAATAAAGAATTAGATAGTGGATCAAGCTTTTTAAGAAGATTGAACTTCTAATTTTTTATTTGAGTCAAGTCTAATTCTTAAAAAATCACTTTAGAGAGTATGGAGCATTAATGAGAAGTCTTCTAAATGTATAAATTGTTTATAATAGTTTAAAATAACTTGGGTCAAATAGAATAGAATAGATTTAGACTTTGTATTTTGGATCATGTGGTGTAAAATTTTGGATTTTCAAGCCCATAAAAATGTTAGACATCGACTTAAAGCAACATTGACACCAAGTCATTCAATCCACATAAGAGCATGAGCCACATGAAAGTTAGAGTGTCCACGGAGTTATCACATGACAACCTTTCATTTGAGAGGATTGAAGCTTGGGAAGCAATCTACTTCCTTGCTACATGTCATCATCTAATTTTGAAGCTTGCTCCACAAGCTACCTCCTTGCAACGAGTTGAGAGTTTTTATGAAACTTCTTATACAAGTTAGGACGTCCAAGACTTTATAAATAGAAGTGTTCATTATATATAAAATTAATTTGAAATTAATAATGAAATGCTGCCAAATTTTTTGTCATTCTACTTATTTTTAAGTTTTTCTTAGCTTAGACTCTTTTATAATGAGTTGATATCACCTTTCACTCTCAAAAGTTCCTTACTTCCATATTACTTCATTAAACTTTTTTGACTCTTCAACTCATCGAAACTTCTTTAGCATTTATCGAAATAAGAAATTACAAAAATATTACTAGAAGAACGTTTTCCATTGTTATTTCCCTTTATTATTATTATTTTATTTCGATTAATCTTTATCATTTTGCATGATTACTTTAATTTTCGTTTAATCCGTTATTTTTTTCTAATTTTTAAAATTTTTATTATAAAAAAATTAAGTAGAAAATAGTCAAATTTCACCCATATCTACTCAAAATAATGATGATAATAATAATAAATACAAATTTTAATCTTATAGTAGCTAATTAAGTACACAAATTAAGTACTGAAATTAATTATTTTTATTAAATTTATTAAATCAAAGAAAAATCATTATCTACATTGAAAATCGTAGAATATTGTTTAATCTAAAAAAAACTTACAGATCGTACTTACTTTCGATTAAAATATTTTATTCATATTTTCATCCAAACCACAATATAAATTGAATCAATGTTTAATAACATTCAAAGTTAATCCAATTTAATGAATAAAAATATACCTTTTTGTTTTCTATTTTTATTTTAGAGTGTTTTGTGTACTATCACACAAATCTTTTAGGTACCTTTTATTTATTTCAAAATTTCATAACATACCTTTTGCATTTTGAAAAGCCTATTTTAAAAATACATGACATATTTGTGAGGTATAGAAAGTTAGATTTTTTTTTTAATTTTTCTACTATGATTGTTTCGATTTGTACTGAATTTGATCGAAACTCTTGTTCGGCCGTCACATGTACATAAAGACGAGTTCTTCCTGCATCTTAATACATTCTTTCTGCACCCTAATAAAAAATTTAAATATCACAATTGTTCTTATATGAGAATCAGATGACACCTCCATCCGGTTGTTATTTGAAAAAAAATTGACAATCGGATGATACCCCCATCCGATTGTCATTTGAAAAATCCGGTTATCATTTTTTTTCAAATGACAACCGGATGACCTGCTCATCCGGTTGTCAATTTTTTTTCAAATGACAACCAGATAGAGTATTATCCGATTCTTATATAAGGACAATTGTGATATTTAAATTTTTTATTAGGATACAGGAAAAATGTATTAGGGTGCAGGAAGAACTCGTCGTGCATCAAACTTTTCCTTCATAATTTTAGAAAATCCAAAAAAGTATATAATTGGATTCAATAACATCGGCATCCAAAGGCCCCTCTTGGAAAAGCAAAGAGGAAAATAATCCGATAGACAAAAACTTGAAAAATTGATAAAAACATTATTGAAAATTTTCAACGCAGAAACTTTCTAAGTAACATCAAATGAGGTTCTTGAGTTTCAAGTTCCTCTACTTCTATAAGAACATTAGCCAAAGACAGCCAGCTCTTCAAGAACAGAACTAAGAATTCAGTCACCCTGTATTAATTTTGAATGATTTAATTGATAAAGTTGAAAACTTCCTTAAAACGTTTCAAACTATAAGGACTAAATTAAAAAAAAATTGATAAAACTACAGGGACTAACTAGTGAAAAGATTGATCGTCAAAAAGCAACAAATTTTTTCATGATTTCTTCATTCCTTGCACATATAGCAAATCAATAACCATAACAAGTTAAATTGATTTTTCCATCAATATCAAATTCTCGATTGGTTTTCTAAATAAATGTCTTTTTGACAAATAGCTTTTGCACGATGTGAACACTTTGCATATACATTTTCTTCCAATATCAAAACTCAATAGGTAGAGTCAATATTCTTTATAGATGGTGTTTTAGTTAGTTGCCTTGATGAATGATCATGTCCAAACTCGTGAGTCATTATCATGTAGTCCTTTTAAATTTAATATCGGTATCTATAGTTACCTCTTAGATCGCAGCTTTTATTTAATAACTGAGTAAATTACAAGGAAATTACTTAAACAAACCTCAAAATATGCTTACATATCTCATTTACATGTCTTTGTCTTAGGTGCATAAGTGTAATAGTTTTAAAACTAAAAAAGAGTAAATGGACAAGGCAGTGTAAAACATTGTGATAGTATATTTTTAAAACTAAGAAAATATTTTTAAGTTAAACAAAACAGAGTGTTAGTGTTGTTCAAGCAAACTTCTAGATGTCAATGTAATTTACTTATGATAATTCTTGTATGAATTAGTGTTATTCTTCTGTTATTAATTAGATTAGCAGAGAAAGTAATTCCTAAATTTCCATTTAGAGTGTCATCCACGCGATAGAATAACAGTAAACAAATTGCTCTTATTTTTTGGATTTTGGTCTTGGATTCTAGTCTAATTGCTCCAAAAAATAATTGTCGTAAAAGCACATAATAGTAGTAAAAACATTAGAGCATCTATTAGGGAAAAGGTTCAACATTTTTCAAGGGTAGGGTGTATTTTACAATAGTTATTTTGACAGAGGTAAGTTCAAATGCGTCCAGTGATGCTCATACATCTGTGAAAAGAAAAACAGGGGGGGTGGGGTAAATGTGTAATGTACTAATGTGTTTTTGTTCCCTCTTTTTTTTTTCTGGGAGACTTTAGGAGAGAGGGGTAGGGGGATTGAAGAAGGCAAGGGATACTTCTAGCTAACACAATCTGTTACAAAAGACCTAAGGTTGGTATGGCAAAAGGAAATGCCAAAATCGAATGATGAAGGAACAAATCATTTAATAGGCTTAAACACACATCTACCCTATAGTAAATTGATTCCATGAATTCTAATTAAACTTCCTATATTACATTACAATAACAAAGGCCGCTTTCATTAATGGTCAATAGTGATTCCAATAGATCCGTATACAAATGATCGGATCCCAAAAAAACGATACAAAAAAGAATGCATTACCTCGGACAGCTTGGTGTGCACTGCCACATTTAACACAACACTTGGTTGTAGCTATTTCATACTTCCAAGTCAAGAATCTTCTTACGGGATGCAATTGGTTTTCATATGCATTTTCATTTGGAATTCCAAATTATATCCATAAAGCCCCTGTGATAATAGAAGGGAATCTTTGTTGCTTGGATGTTTGACCTTGCCATCATATTAACAATTTTTATCACTCTCAAAATGCAAATATACATGAGAGTTCAGTCGTCACTTCCACTGCTAAGTCTACCTGAAAATCAGAATAAAAATTATCGGGTTATATTATGGACACATCTATCAAAGGAAGATGGGCAACCACGAAGGGTTATCAAAACACCTGATGATCTTTTCCCTTCCATGGCTTCTTTCTTCTCTTGACAACTTGAGCACAGGAAAGGTCCGTCCCAGGGACGAAATTTTCCTGAGTTGGGTGCACCCTCATGTATTGAAATGCCCTCTCCAGGTTTTATCTCTACTTGACAGACTGCACACATAAACAACTTAAACATGTTGCAGACTGGATATTTAGTATCGAACCTGCAATTTAGACAAACATTATACTGTCAGGAGAAAAAAATAGAGAGCAAGTGATTAACTGACGAGTTGTTACAAAAGTAGACCTCTCAGAAAGCATGGCAGATCCTTCTTCATACAATTCCTCTACAACATCTGGCTCAACGTAATCTTTGTCATTACAAGAAGATGATTCAGAAGACTTTTTACGAAACATGGACTTGAGCATTCCCTTTACTGGCTTCTTTGTTTGTGGTGCAGAAACAGGTGGCTTCTCCTGAGGTAATATATCAACAACGATGCAGGTTGTATCATCTCTAAGTCCCTTTGCTTGTACAGCTTCCTAAAGATAGAAAGAGACAGGGTACAAACGGGACAAAAACATAAGTACTGGCACCATATAAAAGTTAGACAGGGTACAAACGGGACAAAAACATAAGTACTGGCACCATATAAAAGTTATCAAGAGAAGCTAAGCAAATCTGCAAAGAGTTATGATGTTTGAGTCAAGATGATTACTATCACACCAAACATGAAAACAGCCCCCGGAAACAAAATGATTCAAAATTTGTACATTAATCTCACTTTAACTATATGTGGTGCTGCGGCATCAGGTGACATTCCACGACAACAATCAAAGGCTACTTCTGCAGGTAGAGAATCCCAAACACCATCACTGCAGATAACAAGCCGTCCTCCAGCAGTGGACAACTAAATAAAGAAAAAACATGGGGGAGAAAAAGGAAGAAATTAAATTCTTCATTTTAAAAATGAGGCTAATGGATTACATGGACACAAAAAATAAATTCACAACAAAAGAATCTAATAATTTGATTCACACAATATCCTGAACCATCATCATGCAGATGGCAGAAATACTTGCTAAGAGATGAAGCAAATAAAAATCCGTGTAGAATCAAACAGAAGAAGATAAAGGAACTATGTAAACCTTTTAAAGCAAAAAGTGTGCAAGAGAAAAGTTACTAATCAACAAAAGTAACTGCTTTAAGTGACGTAGAGTAGTGACTAACCTTCACTTGCTTTACATGCGGTACAGGGACAATAAATTCACCAACATCCATATCTCCAATAGATCGTGAGAGACACAAGCCACCGGGCCAACATCTCAAAGGACCAACCTAAAATAAAAGTTAATCTAGTCAGGCATAATGGTATGATAAACGCTTTTTACAAAGAGAACATTGGTAGACAACAAATATGGCCTGTATAGTACAAAATCTAAACAACAGTGTCCCCAAAAGATAGTAAAAGTTTTAATGAAATGCAAAGAGTACTATGCTTGTATGTTGATATGGTCTTATCACCCAATGTTATCAACAAATGTATCCTCGCCTCTTAGTTCTCCAGGATGTAATTCGTCTAGTTTACTTCTTAATCTCTGTTTATGTAGTGTAATAGGGCAAGTAGAGGTACCAAAAATAAAAGAATTATAAGGAATCGGATAAAAACCAAGCCGTTCTCTATCTTATTCTGTGGTCATAGGGAGTGTAGTTGAAGCTTGTTATGGGGTAAATACCACTTAAGTTAAAAGGGCTCATGATTAAAAGGGAATGTACCTCTGCACCTCCCCCTGTATTTAGCCGACCAACTTCACCACCGCTAGAGGTGATCCGCACCCTTCTGATGTAAGTAAAAGAAGGGTAAGTCTGTGTTATAACAGAGAAATTCCAAATAGTTGTTGAAAAGGAAAAAACATTCAATTAACAACGTACTCCTCTTCATTCGTGTCTAGCCTGTGATCTGCAGACAAGTAATAAATCTCACCATCAGAAGATTCAAGTACACAACGGGAATCGCCAACTGATGCAACTGTTACAACCCAACCTTCTATAATCACAAAGGTGACAGTTGTTCCAGATTTTTGTCCTGTAAAAACAAATGTAGCAAACAATAAATAACTACTATCATCAGCCAAGCTCAGGTACTCCACATTAATAACTTTTATTTGTAATTGATATTCTTTAACAACAACCTAATACTAAAATATGCAAACAACTAGCATAATGTTTTAAATCTAGGGTGCAGTGCAATTGTAGTCACAGTCATGTTGCCGTATGATGCAAATCAAATAGTTGCAGCAAGTGCAGTGCGTCATGTGATGCAATTTGTAACTTAACTCCTAACTAAGCCAACTTACTGTCCATTTAAATAAATTAATAACAGTCACCATGCATTAGACAATCCTAATGGTCAATCTTAAGTAAAAGTATTACCAATATGGCCTATTCACCCCCCTCTAACAACATGAGGAAATTAAACTCCCCACCCCAACAAAGAGCTAGGGGAAAAACCCCTTAGGAAGGATGTTACAGAAGCAATAAATGAATCCAGTATGTTCAATTCTAGAATCTCAAGCTGAAGCTAAGCAAAATTCATTAAAATTCCAAAAAGGGGAAATTATGTAAATATTTTTCATAAAGGTAACTACACACTTAACTAGCTTTAATCAGGAAAGTATGAAACTGCACAAATTGCACCTATCATGGGCAAGATTATGATAACTTTGTTTTCAAGCCGAGCCAGTAGCAAACCTTCTTATAAAGGTTAGAAATATGAAATTTATACGAAGGTTCCAAAATAAGGTCAGCATGTTCACCGTACATCTGCAAAGCTTTTCTTTATCATTTATTGTTTAACATTTTAACTTTAAGCGTTGGATAAACAGAAAAGTTAGAAATATGTATAAATATTTTTAGTGATAGTAACATGGATATTCAAGTTGATATACATGAATTCCCTCTTAAACAAATAGTTAACAAAGGACAAAGCAAGCACAAAAAGGAATTAACAATTTATACCTTTCTCTTGAAAATCTTTATCAGTTTTTACAAAGCCAGCAACTAAAGCCCTGGGCAATGCTGCTATCCACTCATCTCTGTTAAGATCCGGAGGAATCGCGCTTAAAACGTTATTTAGAAGATTCTCCTTAGTATAAATAGCAGCAGCAGATCCATTGTGTCCATCAAACATCTGTAAAACCTCTACTTCAGAAAATGAAACCACGGAAAACTAAAGAAAAGAACAATAACAATAAATAAATAATAGTGCAAAGAGTTATAAGCTCAGAGGGTAGCTATAGTCCTTCCTGTGATCCAACTAAAATCACTGCACAAAACCAAATCTTCGAAATAAAATGAAAACTGAGGCAAAAACAACTTGAAAATGTATTAGTCTATTCACATCAAAATAGCAATAAAATCAATAATATGTAACTTGCTAAAGTCTTTCCACAGTCTAATTCAGCCATGAACTCAAGTAGATCAAATATAAGAATAAAAACAACAGATTGGATTCTAAGTAAATTTACGAAAAGGAGTCACAGTCCAGAAGCCTAAAATTATTAGGATTCTCTCGTTCATAATGTCCCGTGCAATACAATGATAACGTAAAATACATATCACATTAAAATCTAGCGACAAGTTTCAACCCTCAAATCCTACATAAAAAAACATGTCATTCAATCTGGAAAGGAAGGCCGCGTGAAACATACCCCAAAAACTGAATATGTAGAGACCCCATCCCCTACCATCCTTTGGCATTCTGTTTTGATCAGTGTTAAATCCTCCCCTTTCTTGCTTTGGCCAGCTTGACCATGAACAATCTCAGGATTCTCAATTTTCTCATGAGCCAATTCACGCTTCAGGAGCACCGAAAGAGGAACCGTTTGGTGGTGTTCACTCCTGGCAGCCATTTCTCTCGCTCCCACTCAATCCTCAAATTCCAAATACCTCTACCACACCACAACAACAATTATAAGAAGAAGAGCAACAACAACAATAGCAACACGTTCTTTGCAACTTTAAACCTCCATTCCGCGTAATTAAATGCAATCCTAAATAAGGAAACAAAACAAACGCGCGTTAATTAATAAGCAAATAACTCAAAACATTAACGGCAATTTCCATATTTCACAATTAATCCAACATTTTCATGCAAATTAACAGAAAAACCTATGTGGCTACAATCAAGATCGCAATGCATACAGAACAAGCAGAGTAACGAAACAACTATATCAACACCACTCGCCACGAATGAGAAAACACAGATAAATAATAAATAACTTCGAACGTTTCGTCGTTGCTCAAGCACATATAAAGAGAAACGCGACAAGAGAATCAATTAAACCGATCAAAACACGGCAATGAGGGAGAAATAAATTGGCGAAAAGTAGAATTTGGCTGAATTGCAAATCGGAATCGATAATTTACAGTGGAGAAGGAAAAATGGCGATGAGGTTCACGCGCGAAAATGTGGAGGCTCGCTGAATTGGATTGTTCTGTGTGATCAAGAAACACGGATCCCGACGTCCTGCAAATATTCCATTGTTGGTTTTCGTTGATACAGACAAAGAAAGAAAGGAAGGGAAGGGAAAATAAAAGGCTTAAAAATGAACAATTTCATTTCCAAAGAAAAAAAAAATTAACACAAAGCATGATGCTATGACGTGGCAAAAACGCATCGTTTCCACTTGCTCGGCTCTGTGAGCCAGCGAGCCAAGACTATTCATTTTCTCTTCCACCCTTCACTTCCCCGCACTTGCATTACTAGTCATTTTTCATTGTTCAAAAAATGGATTTTATTTATTTATTATTTTAATTTTACTATAATATGGATTTTATTTATTTATTATTTTAATTTTACTATAATATATATAGAATGTAGAAATAAAATTAAAAAATAAAAAAATGTTATGTTTCTTTATCTTTATATACATTCTTTAAAAATTATATAAAACGTAAGGGAGGGACTATTATGTTCATGTCTCGAAGGCTGAATTGGTCATAATCAAATGAAATGAAAAAAATTGGGTTGAAAACGTGCTTTTGATTGTTTTGTTTTTGTTGCTTTACTATCCGAATTGGCGCCAGTTAAGGCCTTAAGGACTTGTTTGGAAGAAATCCATTTGGCATAGGGTGTCATGCAAGACACAACCTTATTGGAAAAGTATGTGTTAATGTATACATCAAAAGTTTGTTTGGCCGGATTATAAAAAGTTTCTTGAGAAATAATCACGGTAGTTGCGTTGACTGAAGTGCTTTTGTGTTTTAGTGTTATATGTCAGACTAGTTGGACCAAGTAATTATCCTTAAGAAAACGAAAAACTTGACTGCATAACTAAATAAATAGATGAAAAGTAAGTATTCTTTTTAAGTATATAGGTAGAGAGATAAAAATAATTAATTTCAATATTTATGTATTTTTTTGTATATATCTTTCTTATTTTTTTATCAAAATAATTTAGTATGAATTAAGTGATGCATGATTGTTGTAGCTTAATCGTCGTGGTTTGAACTCAAACAATTTGCGGGTTGTGGACTATTAGATTGTATTTTAAAGATGATTTCTTGTAACTAAACATATACTTAATATTGAATTTTTAATATATAATTACATTACTTTTATCACCTGTGATAATATTAGTTAACTTGAGTACCATAGTTTCTTGTGAAAAATCATTGTCACGCCTACCAAAAATTAAGAGTGTATTTAGATAAGTAATTTTATAAAGAAATTAAAATGTAATAAATTTGAATTTTATTTTATTTTAAAAATTTATTTAAATAAGATTATTTGAATTTTTTATAAGATATTTTAGTTATCATCAACTAAAAAACATTTTAATGTTAAATAATACGTAATCATTTGAAAACATAAGTTATATATTTTAGTAAATGTTAGTTGAGATTAGGTGTTGATTAAAGAAGAAAAAAAAATAACATTGTTTAAACACAGTCTAAAAAGAAACTTTATATCATATAAATAAAAAAATTATTAATTGACGTCTTAATTTTAGTAAAATTAATAACACATTAATATATTTCACTTAACATTGGAAACTTTGATAATTAAGATTGATAAAACCTGATCTTTTATATATATTAAAATAGTCATATTTCTCTTAACCAATAACTTTTATATATATCATTCAAACAAATATAAAAATATAAAAATAATAATGAAACATATAAGTATGTTTCTTATATCTAATTTTATTTTATCACAGACAAATAAAATAATAAATATATAAATTAATAAAGAAAATTAGTGTAAATGAAGATAAATTAAATAACATAATCATTAATTGAATAAAAAGGATGAGTATCTAACTAGATATAATTATCAATTTAATAAAAAAAATAAATATATAACTCTGAGATAAATTAAACAACTAATCATAAATTATTAAAGAGAATTAAGGTATAACTAGAAATAAATTAAATGATATAAATATAGATAAATAAACAATAAATATACATAACTGAATATTAAATGACATAATTATAAATTAATAAACAAATATATAACTGAAAATAAAATAAAAAATAAAAATATGAATAAACAAAACAATATTATGTATAAATTAAATGAGATACATACAAATACATAAAGAGAATCAAGGATAGACGGTGATTAAATTAAACAATAGAAATATAAAAAAAGCAGAAAAAAATAAAATAACATATACATAAATAAAATGTCAATATAATAAATTTATTAAGATTAATTCAAAAATTATTTAGCAGGAATCCTTCCTCACTTTAATGATTTAACACACTATGATTAGAGTTATAAGTATTTTTGAAGATTTAAATTTTGTTACAACATTGTGCAAACTCTCTCTTTCTTTGTTATCCTTATTTTTATTATTTTAATTTTTAAAGTCATGGTTACATTCATTAATGTAATCTTATCACGGTATATATTTTTATTTTTTTATTATTATTTCTTCTTTTTTATATTAGGACATTTTTTTAAATATATTTTTAATTTTAATCACTATTTTTTATAAATTTTTTTCTTTTTATTTATTATTATTATTATTCACAATATTTCTTAAAAACTATTTGATATAGAATTTGTTTGAATTTGAAGAAGTCAATTCAAAATGAAAGTGTGTAGAAAAAATATATATATTTAGATTAAATAATGATATTGATGGGTATAATTAATAAAATAAATTATTAAATAGATGAAATTAAATTAAATTAATTTATAAAATAAAAATAAATTTAAAAATAAATTATTATTGCTAATATTATTACTTTTATTTTAATTTTATTATTATTTTATTATTTTATTTTATTTTTATTATTGTAATTATTATTTATGATTTTAATAATTATTTTTAGTTTTAATATTAATATTATTAATATTTTATTTTATAATTATCTTATTTTTATTATTATTTTATAAATTTATTATTAATATTTTTATTTTTTTTATTAATATTTTTTTTATTATTTTATAATTTTATTAATTTTGTTAAATTTATTTATTTATATATTTAACATAAAACATACATGTTAACAAAATACTTATTTTATTCTATTAATTATTTTAACATTTTTAATTTATTATATATATATTTTAATTATTTATTATTTTAAAATAAAAGAATTAATATTTTTATTATATTTTATTTAATTACAATCGAATTCATTCTTTTATTTAATTATAAATTCAAAATTTCCTTTCATTTCTTCATTTTTTAGACTGAAAAGTGTAAAGGAGATTTTTTTTTTTTTTTTCATTTTTCGGATTTTAGACGTCGTTACTTCACTTGCCTGTCTTTCGTGGGTGAGTTTTCATGGGTAGAAACAAATACATCCTTAATATTTAGACTTTATTAAATAGAATATGAAATATTTTTAGAATATAAATTTAATAACTGGAGTTAAATTTTAAGATTTTTTAATTCTTATTTTTAAAATAAAGATAAAATAAATAATATAATTATTTAAAATTTAAAAATAAGAATGTTACAACATCAAACACATTATTATAGTTGGTGATGAAGATATATGGAATGACTATGTTAATATAAATAATTTTTTTGTATTTTTATAAATTTGTAGTTATTCATATTATCATTGACTTATTTATTGTTGTTTTCAAGTTACAGGATAGACATTTTCAATTCAAAGCAATTTTAAATTGGAATTATATAATGGATTTGTGTGCTAAAGACAAGTGGTCATATAACTAAAACTACTATGAATATTGATGAGGTCATGAGTAGAAAAAGCAAATGCAGTTGATTTTACATTTTATGAGTTTTGATAATTCTGTCATCTAGATGAATCAAACTATAACTCAAAAAGAAAAGAACAATGTTCAAATTTTACTAGTACATAATCCCAAAAGATAAAAAATTAGAGAAAAGAGTAATCAATGGTTGCTTCAATGAAAGATATGGTTGACTTTTTTAAACAATTGATACATGTATTTAGTGAAAAAATGGCAATGAAGATGAATTCAAAGACGTATTAGATGAGCTTACTTTGATGATAAACCTTATAAAAAATAACAGGCTAAGACTAAAGTTGTCAAATGTTAAGTTGATATACCAAAATAGTTACCAATTGTGGAAAATCTTTCAATTGAGAAGAAGTAAGATCATGTTTTAGCTCATATTTCTACTACCTAAATCACAATAAGTAATATATATTCCATTTCTTGAATTGCATTGAGATTTTATTGTAGTAGATGACTAGTATAATATATTTTTGGTGCATTTATCATTTGCATTAGCTGTAGACCACTTTAATTCATCATGTTTGTTGTACAATATATATGTTGAATGTAATTAAAGTAAGATGTTGAAAAATGATAATGTAAAACACACATTAAATAATAAACAATTAAAAGATCTACCACAAGGTTAATTTACATGTTTATATTCTAATTATGGACTAAATTATAGTCCACTAATGATTTTTGCTTTTATGTTATCTCTTATAATTGCCATTTTTATATCTAATGGTAAAGGATCAATATTAATGTAAAAAAAATATTAATAGTTGTATTTTCAAATTCTTAAATATATTCTAATATTAAAAATTTTAATTATTAACAATTATTTGAGTATTTTAAATAAACTAATATTTATTTTTTTAATAAATTTTAATATTAAAATTTATATTTTAAAGTAAAATTTTATATTAAGAAAAACTCAATTACTTTATCTACATAAAAAATAAATAAAATATAAGATATTTTAATTATTTTATCTGAATAAAACATTTGAAAAAGAAAAAGAGTCCAATTCTAAGTTATTTAAATGTTATTAAGTTTAGTTTCTTGGAATGATTTAAATCTCTTATCAAATACAAGTAAGGGAGAACTTTTGAATAAAGTTTAAATTATTTAGTTTTAAATAATCAAATTGCTTCATAATTTTTTACTTTTTTCTAATTTTATATCTTAACAACATATTTTAACATAAAATACTTTGAAATTTTTCCACAAAAAGGGTTTGTAAATATTATTCTTTATTCCAATTAAATTTTTACTACTGTTTTTTTATGCTTTTGCGAGTGCTAATTTTGGGGAGCCGTGGTTTATGGTGCCGCCGGTGAATTTTATACCAGCTAACTTTTCATGGCTCATCTCACACAATCACGGCTATGCTTTTCTTAAAAATGTTTTTAGCTGTATGAGAAGTAGTTTTAGTAAGATATATGATATTTATTTTTTATTAGACTAAATTTTAAACAATTATTAATAATAGAAATTAGACATCTTTTTTGCTTACCATGCAATAAAATAGTGTCCTAACATTTGTTTTTGTTATTCCATCCTTCTGTAACGCATTACAGTGAGGATGAGATGAAGAGAGTAGACCCAAACCCAAACCCAAAGTTGTGATATTCTTCTTTTTTATTCCTTTTGGCGTATGAGATGCTCCACCAACTAGTCAAGCCAGAAAGGCTTGGACTTGAACGTGCTTTTTGGAAGCTGTAAACTTCCACCTTCTCAAGCAACTGTTGCCATCAAATATGTCTATCGAACTTCAACTACGCGTATTGGGTACAGCTCACTACACCTCATTCATTGCTTCTGCTACTTTCAGACATCATAAGCCAACCAAGGGGTTGAATCATGTTTTTTCTGCTTATTAATATGCAAACTATAGTTTGGCAGTGATTATGTTGCCATGCAGGGTATTGGTTCCACAGTGTCAAAACCATCAATTAATAATTCATTAATGAATACATCCTCCCACATGGTCTCTATTCTCTTGACATGTTGCCCCATCCAACAAGCTTCACAAATTGGACGCGTTTGTTGTTTTTCCTTCTCTTTCCTTGTTATGTTTGAAATTCCGTCTTGTTACCACATCAGAGAACGTGGCTATAGCTTCACTATAATTGTCTGTTATTGTTTTTCAATCATATCTACAAAATTAATATGGATTAAAATCAGTATCTCCAAAATCTGTACTACTTGTAGAGATATATTATCAAAATTAACATGTCAATATATTTAATTCAAAAATAACAATTGCAGACCACCAAATTTGGAGATGCCAAAAAACTTATCTAACCAATTGTCTTTATACATTTCCCACTTTTATAGTTAAGAACAAATCCCATGAGTATCAACTTTGTTCCCCACCTAAAACTTGTGATAGTCAACAATCCTACAACCCTCAATTTGAGAACACAGACATATTTGACCTAAATTTCCATGGTTATCATTGATTCATAAACAGAGCCTGTTTATCATCCAATAGTGGAAATTTTCCATTTAAGTACCCATTCAATTTCATTTGAATTTTCTAATTGATCTCGAGCACAACTTTCTGAAGTGCCTCTGCTGTCAGTGGGATGTGCAAGCAATCTTGACCATCAGAATGCTTTTTAATCTTGACCAGCTCATGGTCTTTAAATTCAGTTAGATGAGAGTTCAGCGTAACTTGACTGCTAACAAGGAAACGTTCTCGACAGACTGAGTAGAGATCACTTATTGGCATTCCTGTAAAATAAATTAAAATATTTAACACAACTTAGATTTGAAAAGAACAACAAATCCAAGGAAATGATAGAAACTTGCCTTCGTCTGGGTGAGAGAGTTGATGTTCAGCAAGAACTTTAAATACACTCTGAGCATTACGTGTCAAACTTAGCAAAACTATTGTGGCTGTTTTGACTGATTGGCTGGCACTGCCATGAGCAAGGATCAGAGGATAAAACATGCCTTCAACCTTGTAAGGGGCAAAAGTAGGAACGTGATACCAGCACCAATTGAACTGTGTGTGGGCCATATTTTTGTCCCAAACTGCCAACAGCAGATGAAATTGTTAAGCAATAGACATATAGACTAAAAGAAAACCTTGCAGTCACATATCCGTCATTTCTATTGCTAAAGCAACAAAAAATAACTTCCGACAGCCTTGCATTATGTCAAAATCAGAATCAGGTCTTCAAAGAGGCCATTTAAATCTAAAAAGTCCTTTTCAAAGTTTCTACCGAGTTTTGCTTGGTCTTCCACTACCTCTACTTCTAAATTTTGGACTACTCTCCACTTGATCAACTCTTCTTACTAGTGCCAATAAAAAAAAAAAAACTCTTCTTACTAGCATTTCTGCAGGTCTTCTTCTCACATGATCAAACCCACAATTTATTTCACCATCTTTTCCTCAGACGGTGGACTCCTACTTTGATTTACCTGATTATTTTCTTTTTCCTACAAACAACTTCAAAGAAGTGCACGTTATTAATAGTTTCAATTTTATGTTCCATGACCAAGAAGTGTTTGCATTCTTCAACTTTATGAAAGGGTGATATTACTTAGTCCTATTGTCAGCTAAACAGACATATGATCAGAACCTCAGAGGACCTCTAAGAATGTGCAGCATAGGTAAAAAAAGGTTATAGCGTTTCATTTACAAAGGCATTATGCCTTTAATTGCAAATTAATATTGCATCTGCAAGTGCTGTTCAAGCACTCAAAATGAATCACAAATAGATTATATAGCAGAACAAAATAAACCTTGAAATAGCAATGTAAATATACATATGTTTACGGCATATCCAAAGATAACACTTACAAATTACAATTTACAAGAGATAAAACATTCTGCAAAGACAGTAACAGTGCTGACTGTACTTACACAGTGGAGCATTGATGTGGTCAATAGAGGCAACAATGCGAATACGGGCACAGGCAGCTAGTTGAACAAGATACTGTTGGGTTTCAGAGTCCCTCAATCCAGGTCCATCAATATTGTGAATAACGACACAAACAAAAAAATCAACATCATCTATTTCTGCTTGATCCAAGAATGTAAGAAGTTCTTCCATTGATTGAGAATTCAGTGGCTGCTGGCTCTTTGGTAATTCCCGATATGAAACCCTTCGTTTGGTTTTCATTTGGTCCCACAGAACTTCAGCTAAAGCTACCACAGCCTAATATATTTCAAGAAAATATATACTGTATTAGTGATGTACGATGAGAAGAACATGCTTAGAGCACATCACACTCATCATCTTCACACAAACATTTACTATTGGACAAAACTTGCATGCAGTTCCTTGTGTGCTTTTGGTGTTGTTCTCCTTTTTGATTTAGAGTTTTACCTCAGTAACCTATTTTATTTTTTAATGCAAACTTTTATTGTGCAAAGTGAAACTGAAATTCTAATTGAAGAACAGTTCCGAATATGCTTGAGGAACAAAATCTAAGGGCATGTTTGATTCTATACGCACTTTTTTAAAAAAATAAAAAATAAAAACTGTTTTCTAAAACAATTTCACACTACTTAACAATCAATCTCCCATCCAGAATGTATTAAGTTTTGAAAATCATTCATTATAAAAACCAAACAACAGAACTGGAAGATATTTCCTCATCCTCTTCTTCAGTTTTCTTCACATGTTCTACTAAAGTGATCAGGAGACAGACATTTAGAAATTAAAAAAATATATATAAAAAAATAAACCACTTGAAAATATGCTCTAGAGACAGAAAAATTTTACAACACATAAAACCGCTTTATAGTAAACAAACAACGGCTAAAGTTTGGTCTTTCACTTTTCTCCTTCTTTTGCCACAGTAGAAAGAGTTCTGATCATACATATCGTATAAATGGAAAAAGTTAGGGAAGAAAAAACCAAACCTGTTTTAAGTTAATGGATTGAAGATATCCATTAATGACAACTACAGAATACTCAGTCAGTGCCGTCGAAGCAAAATCTTCAATCAGAGTCTTCTTAGATCCAAATCCATACATTAGAAGCCCAAAACCACACCTGAATCATCCATGTAACAAAACAAAATAAGAAAACAAACTTCGCGCAATAAATGCAATTTTGGGAAAAATAAAATAAAACCACATCCAAACGAACCTTAGCGCCAAAAGCCATTCAGGGTAGATGGTTTTGTAGGAATCCAATAAGAGAGTGATCTCGTCTTCATGCTTGGGTTGAATTCGCAATGAGGCTTCCCTCAATTCCTGGTAAGTTGCGAAATCGCAGTGATTGGAGAGAATAATATAGGGGAATGGAACATCACTTTAAGAATTACAATTACGAGTGATACCTGTTCATCGACGACGTCGATGTCAGTGAGCTTGTGCTTCGATTTCTTGGCCGAGGAAGCAAGTTCCTTCGCCAGAAAATAGTTTCTTGAGAACTCGAACTCTTCGTCCTCGTCCTCTTCCCAATTGTCATTGGTATCCATTCTTCAATCAACAAAGTAAAGGAAACAGTGTTGAGGCAAATTTTGATGCAGTTTCTTTCTTCTTTATGCTCTTGTGCCCTAGACGATTTTCCCGCCATATTTCATCGGATCCACCGGGTCGGGTTTCCCTAAATCATTGACGGTTCCTATATACCCGATTTGCGTTTCCGCAAAACTTTCCGTTTAATTTTAAAGAATAGCCTATTTAAAAATCATATTAACTGTAATTTTAATTAGTATTTTACATCGACACTATTAAATTATTTATGTCTTGTTTTTATAAGAATAATAACTAAATTGGACTTATTTAACAAAGTTTAATTAATGTATATCAATGTAATTTTTTACACAATTCACGAATAAACATTTGTCACGAGGAAGCATTTTAAGTTTATTACAAGAAAAAGTTGCATCTATTTCGTACAACATACAACTATGTTTATTATATTAATATTAATATTGCTTGCTAGGGTCAAAATTTTAGAAGTTATATTCTTTTTAACAAGTGGACACCTTAATTCAAGTTTTGACGACCGAACTCCATGTGTTTATGAAAATCATTTTCACTAATTAAGATTATGAATTCTTAAACTATTTCATAGGATTACTTACGCTTTAAATGACCAAAATAAGTTGATTTTATATAATTATGTTTATTGATACTGCATGTGAGTTTACAAAACTTAAGAGGTTATCCCTTTTTTAATAAGTGAACACCTTAGTTGAAGTTTTGACAACCGAACTCATGTGTTCATGAGGATCATTTTCACTAATTCAATGCTTAAATTCTTCAAATATACCTATAAGAAGGATTACTCACGCTTTGAATGACAAAAATAAGTTCATTTTATACAAACGTGGGTATCAATACTGCTATGAGCTTTCAAAACCTAAAAGGTTACCCTTCTTTAATAAATAGACATCTTAGTTCAGGTTTTGACGACGGGCTAAGAAGGTAGAGGAGTCATTACAGGTGACAACAACTAAAGAAAAAGACTTATAGGCCATCATAATTCATGGTAGTAGAGCAAGGGCTAAGAAGGTAGAGGAGTCATTACAAGTGGCAACAGCTAAAGAGAAAGACTTATAGACCATCATAATTCAAAATGTACTAATAATTGAAGGCCAATAGTTATTTAGACAATTAAAAATAAATAAATAATAATAATCATAAAATGTCTATGGCTGATTTTGAGACCAAGACCTTTTACTTCTTTAGATCTCTATTAAGCACAGAGGCATTTTATCTAAGTTTGTAATATTGATAATTTATTTATCTTTTATAGAAAGACTTTTGGATGTATTTCTTTTCAGAAGCGTGAGATATTCTCTGTTAGGGTTCTACCATGCATGTCACATTGTTTATTAATGATTTTGTTTCACAAATGGAGAGGAAATCCAATGATAACTTTGAAGAAAAAAGAAGGAAAAAATAGAAAAAACAAAGATATAAAGATAAAGAGAGAATGTTTGATGAGTATTGGAAAAGAAACACTATGATTGTGATCAGAGAAAGAGAGATGAATTTTGAAATAAAATTGAGTTTTCTCTTTGAGAAATTTATGGTGTTCTGATTTACAAGAACCCAAATATGATCTTATTAGGATATCCTGTGGCGATCAACCCCATGACTTATCACTCACATTCTTATCTTTCTTGAGTGTGACGTCAATATCCTTTCTTAAACTGAATATCAAAACGATCATTTCCCTATATTTCCTCATCAAAAGGTTACCTCTTCTTTAATAAGTGGACACCTTAGTTCAAGTTTTGTCGACCGAAATATGATGTGTGAATGGGATCATTTTCCTAAATAAAGTTCTTCACTTCTTCAATTATACCCATAAGATTACTCACGCTTTGATTCACTAAAATAAGTTCCTTTTACACAACTGTGTGTAGTAATATTGAGTATGAGCTTTCAAAACCTAAAAGGTTACCCCTTATTTAATAAGCGAATACCTTAGTTCAAGTTTTTGCGATCGAAGTTTAATGTGTGAATAGGGACCAATTTTCTAAATGAAGATATTCGCTTCTTGAACTACACCCATAACAAGGATTAGTTACACTCAAATTCAAAAAAATGACTTCATTTTACACAATCGTGTGTAGTAATATTGGGTACAAGCTTTCAAAACCTAAAAAGTTACCCTTCTTTAATAAGTAGACATCTTATTTCAAGTTTTGGCGACCGAAGTTTGATGTATTAATGACGACGATTTTTCTAAATGAAGTTTATCGCTTCTTTAAATATACATAACAAGGATTACTGACGCTTTGATTGACCAAAAATAAGTTCATTTTAGACAACTGTGTGTAGTACTGGGTATAAGCTTTCGAAATATAAGCTTTCGAAACCTAAAAGGTTACCCTTTCTTCAATAAACAGACACCTTAGTTTAAGTTTTGGTAACCAAAGTTTGATGTGTGAATGAGGACCAATTTCTTAAAGGAAGTTCTTCACTTCTTGAACTACACCCAGAATCACAAAAAGAACTTCATTTTATACAATTGTGTATAGTAATAATAGATATAAGCTTTGGAAACCTAAAAGATTATTCCTTTAATAAGCAGACACCTTAGTTCAAGATTTTGAGAACAAAATTTGATTTGTTCATAAAAACCCATTTTCAAAAATTAAGTTATTTACTTCTTCAATTATAGCCATAACAATGATTACAACCAAGGTCGTTTCCTTACAAGGGAAAACCGTATTCATATCCGACCATGTCGTATCCTTGGAACCGAAATTGGAACCAGGGCTGTTTCCAATCAAGTGAAGACCGTATTCACATACGACTTAGAAGCCCGAACCGCTTCCATTCGAACCAAGGCCGTTTTCTCACAAGGGAATACCGTATTCATATACTACCATGCCGTATTCTTAGAAGGCAAACCACGTCCATAAGAAAATAGGAACCACAGTAGTATCATTACAAGTAAAAACCGCATCTATTTCATTACAAGTCCTCACATTCTGACTTTCTGATTTTGTCATCCCACTTTTAGTTGCTTGTTTGTTGTGTTTCATTCCTTTTTATTTTTTTATCTTATTTTTAGCTAGAATTTTTAGGATAAAAACCATAATTGGCTGGACCTTGAATTTTAAATGTATTATAAATTATACAATCTAAAATATATATTTTTTAAAAAATTATGAATTATATAATCTATAACACATTATTAAATTAAAAAATATGTTTTAAAATACACTACCTATAATATAAACAAATATTAAAAATTATGCAATGAAAAAATTCCGAAAATATCTTATTCAAAATAAACACAGAAAATGATAAAAATATAAAAACTGACCAATTCAAATAATGTCACGAGACAATGGGTGTCCAAAATGATTTATGACAACAACAATTCGACAAGGCTTTCAACCAATAATTCAAGAATGACCATCAGAGAGAGAAGTACATTACCTTCGTAAAAATATATGTGCTTAGTATTTGAAGGGGAAGAAGATGAAATGGACGAAATAGAAAAATATATGTTTATATTACATATTTGATTGAGAGGGGAAGATGATCATATTTCACCATCCCATAAGATACAAGTTGAAATCATGGGAGTGTAGGAAGAAATGGTCAGCAAAATTAATACAAAACACTTTAAAAAATATTAATTACATGCAAGTTAGTTAAAAACACAATAATATATATAATTTTCTTTAAATCTAAAGTTATAATGAGTCACTTCTCACAAACATAATGCTAAGATAAAATGAAAATAGACATAAGAAGTAAACTAGATCCTTTAGTTTTAATGCCCATAGCACGCCCATTAAGAAAGAGTTTATTTTAATAAAATACAATGTTAAAAATAAATTATTTTAGAAAGTAAAATTAAATATGTATATATAATTAATTTATTTATGTTAAATAATAAATATATTACTTAATTAAATTGTGCATATAAAATATCTGAATATCCAAATTTAACTTATTGTTGGTTAGCTCAGTAATAAAGATAAAAAGAAAACTATTAGAAAAGGTTAAATATTTAAAACTAATAACTGTTTTCTAAGAATTAAAATCAATGAAATCATATCCAGAATAAAAACATATTCAAACTAATTATTTCTAAAGTAATCCGAAATAATGTATATCTTTATAATTTAACATTTGAGTTAATGAAAATTACATTTTTTATAAGACAATTAGCCATGAAATGGATGGGATAATTAAACATACACTTAATATTTTTTTTACATTATTTAAATAATGTTAGTTAGGCTGCATGTGTAATTAATCACCAAACAAACAAATGAAGTAGCTTATAATATTTATTAAAAAATAAAAAATTACCACTTCAAAATTTTAAAATTTAAACTAGAACAAGCAGTTAAGCCAATATATTATTTACTTTTCAATATAAGTGGATATATATGTAAGTTTAATCTTGATATCAATTTTTTTTATCTATTGATTGATGTTTATATTCAATAACAAGAGTTATATAAACACAAATACAAATTTTTTTATGGCTAAAAATAATTAAAACTAATTTGCTCAAAATAAATGGAAAAGCATGAAAGAAACAGAACTACATCAATGCTTACAGAGAGGCGCACGTTAGCTGCCATGCACGGGAACAACACAGTGCTTTGAATCGGTGTGCACCTTAGCAGGAGCAGCAGGTCAACCATGAACGATGAGGGGAACCACCGAAATGATTGACTGATCCATCCAATTTCCACCATTCCCAGACGACAAAGCGTACGTTAGCACCCGACCGGTTCTGTCTCAAGCTTCAACCCCCACAACAAAACTGGGCACCCACGATCTAATTCTATTCTGGGGTCGCAAAATCTTGCCAAAGGGGCAACTTTTTTCTGGTTTTGATTCGGAAAGAGAAAGTGGGCAATGGTGGGATGAGGATAGAGGGGGAAAAGAAGAAAAAGGGAGGGAAATGGCGAGAGGGGAGTGGAGGCTTCAACTTCACAACAGAGGGAACTGGAATTGTTCCTACAAGAAAATAACTCTTTTAGTTTGCTTTTTCAACATTGTTGTTGCTCTCTACTCTCTTCGCTCTATCTATGCTTCTCTTTATATCTACTCCGATAGCATTGCACGAAAGAGTAAGTCCTGTCAATCTTTTCAGGATGTTTTTCTTTCTGTTTCCCTAATAACACACAAAAAAAAAGGGTTGGCAAAACGTTTATCCTTTATGGAAAATTTTGAATCACCCCTAAAAGGGTCTTTTGTTTGAGACATGAACATGTGCAAATTCTTTTTTCAACACTTGTTGTTTTTAATTTGGTTTGTGTTTTCAGTTGAGGTGTATAGGCCAGATCAGATTCGAAAGATGGCAGAGTCTAATCGAATCAGGAATGATTACAAACCGGCGGAGTTAATAAAATTGGTATGAAGTATGAACCGTTTTTTTACACCTGCCTTAAGCAAACATTTTTTTGGTGAAGTTAACCTCAAGTTGATGTTGTGAAACTTGTGCTAATAGGTGAAGGAATTAGAAGGGGAGTTTTCAAGAGAAGATGTGGTGGTTGAGTTGCCACGGCATATGAAACAGAAAATAATTGATGAGGTTATGCAGAAACTAGGTAGCTTGAAGGGAAGCAGCAGAAATGTCTCCCAACTCCAGGCCATGGCTAAGGAGCGAGGTGAGGGTGTGCTGATAAGAATTTCTTGTTAGAATCAATGTTGTTGCTATATGAGGCAAGAGGAACAGGATCTCAGTAATAGGATCATTAACACTAGTTTTGTCCTTTTGCTGTCCTTAAAACTGAGCTTTTTTGTCGCCTCTTGCATGTAGAACTGCTGCATTGTAAAAAGTTATCGATTAAACTTGAATTTGCTTAGATATGATGCGTTAATAGATGTTTTCTTTTATTTATGTTTGTTTCTTGCTGGATAGTCATATACTATGTACTTTGTTGTTCAATGGGGAAACTAGATTTTTGGTGCTTCAAATATAAGATGGACGGGTACAAATTTCTTTCTTTAAATCGTGGTTCAAGTCACAATTAGAAGACATGCTTGTCAATCATTTTTCTTTTTTAACATCGCTTAGGAAATTGCTTTGATTTTATCATTAACCTTCCTTTTCCCCTCTACTTTTTTCAGTCTTTAACTTAGAAAGAGACCATTTGGATTCTATTAACTTTTGGTCCTAATCCAAATATTGATTTTGTAGGATGGGAGAGAATTTAGTTGTTCTAAACTATTAGATATTTTATTGGGTTTCATGATTAAGCAATTATTAACCTTATGTTACAAACTATGAAGCTCAGACACTCCTCTTAAATGGTGTGTCCTATGTCCGACACGTATCGGACAAACACTCATAGCTTTATGTTTTGGTCTCTGACAATTTTAACATGGTTTCTATTATGATTATAAAAATAAGGAGCAAATCCTATATATAATCAGGAATATTTAGATTATATATGTTTCTTTTCACTTTTTGGATTTTAGATAGATAAATTAGATTAATTTTTGCTATATTTGATTAACCTTGTTCATAGATGATTTTGAATACATAAATCTTGATTGTTAACTTATATAATTCATAATGATGTAATATATAGATTTGTGTTTCCGTGCCCTACATTTTGGAGACTACATGTGTAGTCGAAGTGTTTGTGTCTTGTTCGGTGTTCATTCAGTATCTATGCTACATAGGTTACAAATGACATTGCCATGGCAATTTGTTGCATGCTCTACCCATGTTCTGATCTGAAGGGACAATAGCTTTCAAAGTTTTTGAAATACGTAATGATAACATAATGTATGAAGTTGGCAATTACTCTTTGAAGACCTGTTTATATAATCTCGAGGCAAATTTTGAAAAATATTTGATAAGAAAATGAATTTATTCATTTGGATAGTATGCAATATCAAACATAAAAATTAGCTCAAGGGCTAAGGATTGTTCAAGCCTGATAATGTGTACTTTGATCATATTCCTAATTTGATATGGGACATCTTTAACACTAATGAATGTCCAAAAACTTCATTATGCATTTGCTTTATGAAAGAACAAAATTATTCAGTATTTTCATGTTGTATTTAGAGAAATGATGATGCTTGATGAACTGAATTATTCAAAATTTGTTTTGTTGTGTTGTGTGTAAATGACAATTTTTGTACAATGTGGAAGATATTTTATTGCTGATATATTTTTAACATTAACTTATACAGAAGCAGTTGAAAGTTGGCGCAGAAAAAAATTGGAAGAAGTCAAGTTGGCTGTTGTCAAAGGGTCTTCCAACTCAATCATTCCACACGAAGAGGCAGGTATGAACAAAAATATTATGCTCTGGTTTGTCGTTTGAATGGGTTGCTGACACATTTAGGTTAAGTTTGTCTTTTGCACACACATTTGCAATGAATGTTTTTCATATCTTTGTATCTAATTTTTTTTCAATTTCGTAGGAATGCTACTAAGAGCTTTGGAGTCTGATTGGGCTGTGGTTTCTGAACAAATTGGTCTTTGGATACCTATTGAGGTTGGTAATGAAGAACATAATGACAAACCTGAGGGGGAGTCAGAGATAGGTAATAGTTTGGTAAAAAATTTCCCCCCATCTTTTGTAATTTTTCAGTCTCCCAGTAATGCTTATACAGTTATAATCCATGACTTAAAGTGGTTCAACTAGATTCTGTTAACAACTTATCATGCGTGCACTTTGTTAGAATCTGGAAGTGTGCACATATTTTTCCATGCAGAAAGTTAATTTTTGTATGTACTTAGTCTACATTCTCTTCAGAGGAGGAAGTTCTTCCCGGCAGGCCCCTTCCACCTCAGTGCAATGCTGAACTTCACACCGATTATGATGGCGCCGCGGTGAGATGGGGTCTTACACATCACAAAGATAGTGCAGCTGATTGCTGTCAGGCTTGCTTGGACCATGCTAAACGTTCCAAAGAAGGTGAAAAGAAATGCAATATCTGGGTTTATTGCCCATCACAATTTGGGTGTCATTCACCAGATATCTATCAGCACAAATATCAGGAATGCTGGCTGAAATATGTAAGTTGCAACCTATGAATGTGATTCACTACTTTGCTCCACTTTACATAATGCTTAAAAATAGCCTTTGATGCTTTGTTTTCAGTAGGATCTTACAAAATGCTCTTGAATTTCAAATAGAAGTTTAACTTGTATGCACTCTCAGAGTAAACTTTTATGTCGTTAACCATTATAAATTTTTAAAGTAGTTGATGTATAAATCAACAAAGTTACAATAGATAAAGGTATACAAAATGCTTTATACTACCTGTGCATGCACAATACATTGTAATAGCTTTTCATACTAACGTTCAATCAGAAATTTTCTTATATAGTAAGTATGTTGACTTCTATGATAATTATCTTGAAAGTTATTCTAAGGATGACTTGTGATTGATTAATCTAGTTGTGTATTCTGAACACAGGCTGAGAAACCCAAACTAAACTTTAAGGATACGTATCCTGAATGGTATCGAAATTCACGCCCATCAGCACCATTGATCGTCCCATGGGCTTCTGGAATTGTCAGCACATGAGCTAAACAATCAAAGATAACATGATCGAATAGATTGCAGACACGCAAAGCTGGCTTTGAAATGC
>Ga0099825_1001641_pt1 | contig 28918 bp, 15 predicted proteins | sample SiratroredBW_FD_76838 | JGI IMG/M metagenome (GOLD analysis project Ga0099825, IMG submission 76838) | Root nodule microbial communities of legume samples collected from California, USA - Siratro red BW | ecosystem: Host-associated > Plants > Roots > Nodule | place: USA: California | collected...
CAAAGTTGCTTGTTCACCATTTTTTTTACAGCACAACCATGAAAATTCTAAGTCCCCAAAATCCTTGGTTTTGCTTCTTGATGCTATTTTGAGTCATGTGAACCTCCTAGTGGCACGAACGCTACCCAAAGGATGCGTTTGATTTTGCTCAAAACTTGCATTTAGAGTAAATCAACATCTGCAGACCCACTTTGCCTGAGCTAGATTCAGTTAATCCACTAAAGTAATAATCCTTGGCACGCACACTGCCTCTTTAGGTTTCATTTGTAGTGTTTAAGATTAAACCTCTCTCTCTCATAAAGCCTTGGCTTGTTTAAGCTCTCGGTGTAGGGAAAAACACGCACGCTGCTACCTCTTTAGACATTGAGAACTTTCGCGAGTCAGAGTAACATTACCTGAGCCTTAATTCCATGCAAGCCACGTTCGCTGGCACTATGTGTGGAACATTGGCACGTTCGTTGCCCTCCTTTTGATTATCCCTTTCTTTTCATTTCTCACTAAAATTATAAAATGACTAAAATACCCCTCAGTCTTAAAAAAAAAAGAAAAAATAGAAAAATATTAAAAAAATCATAAAATCAATTTCAAAATTACCCAATCACATATTTAGAACTACGTATTCCCCGATTCTTCACCCATTAAGGATGTTGATACGTAGGAGCAAGGTCAATCCTTGTAGGGTCCTTTAATTTAAAAATTATTGTTTTGTTTTTTAATTAATTGCATTTTAATTATATTTTTTTGGAAAAATAAATATTTTCTAAACCACATTTGATTTTGATCATTTAATTAAAGGTACTGTCTTAAGACAGACGCTGTGGGGTGCTAATACCTTCCCCTCACGTAATCGACTCCCGAGCTCATTTCTAGTTCGCAGACTTTTCCTTATTCTTTTCTTGGTTTTTCCATAGTTTTCCATAATAAATTATGGTGGCGACTCCATTTCTTTCTTCTCATTAGTTTTATTTCTTTCTTCTCACAAAGTGATGTGGAAAATATGAGAAATGCAAAAGGAATTTGAAAAAAAAAAAGCAGAAAGAAAAAAAAAGAAGCAAAAAGGAAAAAAGAAAGAGGAGTAATGATGATGGAATGTTTATAGAAGAAAATCTTGACTGCTTTTCACAACGTTTGGTTGGTGATCCTCATTTAAAACAAAAAATATAAAATCACACATATTTTTGACCTTAGCATCCCTTTTCTTCACAACCCTTTCAACCCCTAGCCACGTTACAAGCCAAATAAAGTCAACATCGATTGAAAAATGATTGTTGTGATTTTTCATAAAGCTTAACCTTGCAACAAAGGGGTGTAACTGATGAAACGTGCCGAAAAGAAAAATTGAAAAAAAATGAACGAAAAAAAAGAAATTAAAAAATGAAAAAAAAAGAGAGATTGAAATACCTCTGGTAGAAAGCATTTACCAATCGACAAGCCAACTAAGAGTAAAGCAACAGAGAATAAAGATACAATTTGACAATCCTTTTTGTCCACCTTTGATTCAAATCAAGTCATTTTTCATTCAAACCTCATCGTCACTCTATACATTAAAACTAGGAAAGTTTCTATTTGTTCAACTCAGGTTTCCCCTTTTAGAGATACCACTCTCTCTACCATCCATTTTCATCAAAATCTAATTGTTCATTCTTCTCTTCAAATCCTACAAATAAGTCATTTCATTTTCATCTAGCCTACTGTCAACACCCAATTTCGTCCGAAAAATAAAAATTATTTCCAAAAATAAAAATTTCTAATTAATCATTTTTAGAACTAAAAAGAAGCAAAAAAAAAAATAATAATCAATTTTGAATTTTGTTGTCTTCTTTAATTTTCAAAAATAATACAAATAAGAACATAATTTGTCTTTTTCACAATTTTCAAAAACATTATAAATATAATATAATATAAAAAATTTTAATTAGTCAAGAAATATGATTCAAAACTTCATCCTCCGCAAAGATAAAAGTGGGCCCTAGTTTTTATCCATTTGCTTGTCAAACAAAAGAGGAGAGGGTTGAAATATACTTGACATGCGTTGGGGTTGCTTACACACCATATGCTTAGAGACAAAAAAATGATAACTTTGACCCCTGCAAACACTACTTTAGTTCTGGCAGCACAACATTTTGATGCAATTCCCTTTTGATGTTACGAAGACTTTGCATTTCAAAGCTAGGGACTCTTTAGGTTTTTTGGAAAAAAAAAAGAGAAATCGACCATGGGAAGGTGTCATTTTGGTTTTATTTGAAAAAGCAATACTAAGAAAGGAGCGGGGAGGGGGCTATATGAGGGGATGAAAAGTGAAAAATGGGGGTATCTTTTGGGGAGAGATCAGAGGAAGAAGAACAAAACAAAAAAGGTCAAGATTTTGTTCGAACAGCCTTCTGAAAGGTATGTCTTCTTCATTTTGATCTCAGTGGAAAATTTCAGTTTGGCTTTACATAGTATTCTTTTACACATATTTTGCTGGGTTCTTCATTTTGATCTCCGTGGAACATTTCAGTTTGGCCTACATAGTGCTCTTTTGCATGTATTTTGTTGGGCTCTTTTTTTTTTTATTTCCTTTTACTCCTATCGGTACCATGTGTTTGGTGTTATGCATTATATGGTTTCTTTTAAAAACGTTACTACACAAACCAAGCATCTCCTCATGCCTGCTAACTACTTCACCACAACCAACACGAAATACTATTTCTACTAAACATTGTTGCAAAGCCGCAGCCCCCTCTTTGGTACACAACATTTTGCTCTTAGCCTCTCACCTCCATACACCACGTCCTAACCAAAAGACATATACCAACTACACCTTCCCTCTCCTCTCACCCTTCTACCATGGAAGTTTGGCAGCCACCTAAACCTCTCCCCCACAATACCTCTCTATCATTCCTCCATGCACCGACATGTACCCACCACCACGTTCACCCACAACAACCTTCGTGAACCCCATGCCAAGCCTAGTCGCTTCCTCCTCGCCACGCACAACACATCACAACCGCCAGCTTCGCCGCCTCTAGTGACTGGAAAGTTTGTCAGATCAAGCAATGGTCTACGTTTCTTATAATCACTTTTCCATTTCCAAGAGTAATTCAAAGAGTAGAATCACCGGTTGTAGTGGTTACCACAGCTTCTAGAGGCATCAATACCAAGGTTGTTAATGTTGGTGTGTGGGAGCAACAAATATATCTCCTTCGTGTTTTCGATTATGCATGAGTGGTTGTGTTGTCTATTAATATATGTTTGTTTCACTTGTTCACAGGTTTGCATGAATGGATGCTCGTTAGATCTCTCTTTATTACATGAATAGATGCGTGGTAGCTTTTACATTTCACGTTTCCATTTTATGCATTTGGCGACTTATCTGATTCATTTATAGACCACCTTTATTTTCTTTTTGGTGATATGCATGAGTAATTATTTCAAGGCAAATGGGGCACCTTGTTGTGCCATGGGAGTGAGACCCGCGACTTTTTTCATAACCATTGGGACTATGGTCATTTTCACATGCATGCATTTTCATACTCCTAATGATATTTTGGTTTGGGGGTCTAGTGTTATTGCATTCCTAATAGCTTTAGGTGGCATTATCTTGGTGAGAGTGTGGGGTCCATGATTCTATTTCTTTTCTCTCTCGCCATTCACGTACAAAGTGTGACCATTCTATTGCATGCCTTTGTAGTATTTGCTTTCCAATTGCAATAATAGTGGGCCCACTATGTGCAAAACTTTCTTTTCTAATTTCCTTAATGCAACAAGCCCACCACATGCAAATCTTTCTTTCCTATTTTCCTTAATGCAAGTGGGCCTAGTACACATAATTTCTTCTTCTACATTTTCCTTACACTTTTAAATTTTTTCCAAGCTTTTGTTATCAACACCAATCCTTTTTCTTTTTATTTTAAGAAAATGAAAATAAAAAATAAACATATTTGGGCATATGATTTTGTAAAGTTTTTGTTCTTCTTTTCATGCCACTCATTTTTAAATACATCATTCAAAAAATGTTAGACAATACTTTTATACTTGTTTTTATTTAAATTATTTTCACATGATAATAAAACATTTCGTTTAAATATCCAAATGACTGCATGCGTCATACGGCATTTAATTTGAAAATTTTCACTACTTCATTTAGATGTTGAAATGACCGCACGCGTCAAACATATCTAATGTGAATACTTCTCTTTAAAAATATATCAAATTTCCAAAAATATAAAAAATACAAAATTTCAAAAATATAAAAATTTGAAAAGTTAAAAATATCAAACACCTCAAACAAACACTTTTAAAAGAACTACGCAACCTCTGATTTTCTATCCTTGATGGAAATACATAAGAGTAAGGGCTAACCCTTGTCAAACCCTAAAAATTAAAAATATTTTTGTTTGTTTCATCTGTATTTTGTCTCTTTTGGAAAAATAAACATTTCAAAAATCACACTCGTTTTTACTTATTTAATTAAAAGGTACCGTCGTATGACAGGCATTGTCGGGGTGCTAATACCTTCCCCACACGTAATCGACTCCCGGACCTAGATCCGATCTTCACAAACTAGCCTTATCCTTGTTTTTTTTTTTCATAGTTTTCGATAAAAACTATGGTGGTGACTCCTCTGTTTTGAAAATTTATTAATTTTTACGGATCACCGTCCCCATCATGATCCCGGTTGCGACACCTACCTAAAATTGGTGCAACTTTGCTCGCTTGTAATCTTGCGCATATTCAACTCTCAAAAGAGCATGCGAGAAACATGATACATAAAGTTACATCATCCCCTTTGCACGTAGTCTAGCCAACACACCAAAATTGAGGCAGTGATGCCTTACATAAAATTTTCCATTATAAAGGGGCATGTGATCCCAGTTTCTTTTTCCAAACCTCTCCCACATTTTTCATCCCTATACTAGCACATGCACCAAAACAATGTTTCCAAAAGAAAGGTTAATGATATCTTAACACTGACGATAATTTCAAAATTGCAACATCCCTTGTTTTCTAAAAGTAAAAACAAAATTTTGATGAATTCGATGATTGCAAAAGAACATTTGATTCATAATGTTGATCTCATAAAAAATAAAAAAAATTAAGAAACGAAAACGAAATGAAAAGAAAAAGAAATAAACAAAAAATAGGGTTTACATGAATAGATTTTTATTCTTACATTCATGCGTCCTCATGACATTCATATATCAAAAATAGAGTTTCATCTATACATTCATACGTCCTCATGGCTTTCATATATCAAAAATTGATTTTCGTCCTTACATTTGTGCATCCTCATGATATTCATAAAAATCAAAAGTAGAGATCCATCATACATCCATACATCCTCATGATATTAAAAAAATTCAAAAATAGAGTTTTCTCCATCCATCCATACATCTTCACGATATTCATAGAGTTTCATTCATACATCTAGACATCTTCATGACACATTCATTCTCAAGTTAACAAAAATGAAAACATATAATCTTATGCATTCATACATGCATTCTCATATCGTCATTCATTCAAATAACAAAAATAAAAAAATAGAAGTTCAAACATTCATACATACATTCATTCAAACAACAAAATGAAAAAATAAATTTTTATGCATTCTCATAGTCTCATGCATTCTTAAATAAATTGAAAAAATATATTATCATGCATTTATACATGCACTATCATAGCATTTCATAGATTCATCTATACATTTTCACAAGAATATGAAAAATAGAATCTCATACATTCATCATGAATTGAAAAGTAAAATCTCATACCTTCATACGAATATTCAAATGCAGAGTCTCATGCATTCATCCATGTATTCAAAAACAAAGTCTCATACATTCATATGAATGTTCTCATCCAAAGTTTAATGCATACATGCACTCTTAATAAAAAAATGAATAAGAATAGCAAAAATAGAATATCATCCATTCATCCACACATTCTGAACACAATTAATAGAAAATAAAGTCACACGCATTTTCAACAGAAAGAACAGAATAAGTCGTAACGCATTCGTTCGTGCATTTCGAAAAGAATTAAACTTCATGCATGCATTCATGCATATCAGCACGAAAATCAACACATACAAAAGTGTTCTCAAAAGCTCACTCCAACGTTCACATGGTGTTCGTCTGCATGTGATTGGTACGTGACCCTCTTAACATTGTCAAGGTTTTGAACTCACATATCATAATGTACAAGATTCAACACATGCAAAAGTGTTCTTCAAAATTCATTCCAGTATCCACATGGTGTTCGTCTGCATATCATAATGGTGTGATCCTATTGACATTGTCAAGATCTCGACCTTTCAACATAAAGATATATTACCTTCTCGACATTGCTAAGGTCTCCATAAAAATGAACACATGCAAAAGTGTTCTTCAAAATTCATTCCAGTGTTCACATGGTGTTCGTCTGTATATCATAATGGTGTGACCCTCTCGACATTGTCAAGATCTCAACCTTTCAGACATAAAGATACTTGACCCTTTCGACATTGCTAAGGTTTCTACAAGATTCAACACATGTAAAAGTGTTCTTCAAAATTCATTCCAGCGTCCACATCGTGTTCATCTATATATCATAATGGTATGATCCTCTCAACATTGTCAAAATCTCGACCTCTCAGACATAGAGATACATGACCCTCTTGGCATTTCTAAGGTCTCCACAAGAGTTAACACAAAAGTGTTCTTCAAAATTCATTTCAGCGTTCACTTGGTGTTCGTCTGTAGATTATAATGGTGTGATCCTCTCGACATTGTCAAGATCTCAACCTTTCATACATAAAGATACATGGCCCTTTTGGCATTAGTAAGGTATCCGCAAGAGTCAACACATACGAAAGTGTTCTCCAAAACTCATTTAAGTGTTCACATGATGTTCGTCTACATGTGGTGGTACATAGCCCTCTCGGTACTATCAAGGTCTCGACTTCACATTTCTTAATGGAGTGTGATCCTCTCGACATTATCAAGATTTTAAACTTTAAAAAATAAAATATATGATCCTCTCAACATTGTCAAGGTCTCAACCTCACACGTGGCGATGCATGTCCCTCTGCAAAGCAATGGCCTCGTCGTCATTCCCTTAAAAAAAAAGAAAAAAAAAATAATTTCTTTTTTCATCCTGAACGAAATTTGTGTTTTTGTCTTTACTTATCTTTTACTTAGATAATATGAAAATTTTACTTTTCAAATTATTTCGTAAAATTTAAGTAAAGAGGGGTAGCTTTCAACATCCTATTTCATCTGGGTGAAAAAATAAAAATATAAAAATGATATAAAATAAAAAGATAAGTTTTTTCTATTTGCACCCCTATTTTCTAATATGTAGCTCTTATTCTTATTTTTTTTTCTTTAGGTCGTTGGTCCAATTTCTCGATTTTCATTTATTCTTTCTTATCATCTTTTGCTAACGGGTGTTGTTTTGAGGAGGGTTTATTAGATTCATTTAACCTAAATTAGTAGAATGCATTTTCATTAATTGCATGATATAATTATTACATGTTTCAGTTATTGCATGATACATTAATCCCATGACATAATTATTGCATGGTTCAATTATTTGCGAAATTGAACGTTGCACGGTTCATTACATGACAGAGACAGAATTTGAACAAAAAATAGGCGTTGCAAGGATTAGCTATTTAACCAAAAAAAAATTGTACGATTCAGTGAATGATAAACGGAATTGCGCTCATTGGAAGCAATGACGAGGCTCTCATTCGTTGAACTAGAGTTCAATGTGCCGAATCATCAAAATTATGCATTTAAAAAGGAAAGAGAATCATAGCGGGTACAAAAAAATTTCAAACAGAGAATCGTAGAGATATAGAAACGTAAAAAAGAATCAAATAGAAAATTACCTTGAGAGAGAACAATTTTTACTGAGAATTAAGCATGCAGAGACAGATACATTTTCAAGACAAAGAAGGAAACATTTCAGAAAGCATTGCATAAGCAAGAGAAGAACAAGAAAGCATCAAGAACAAGGTTTCAAGAGTTTCAAGAGGTACACCTGAAAACTTAAGGCTATGCGAGCATGAATATTAGTCTCTGTAGTGTTTTCTTTCTTAGTTCCAATCTATGTGTTTTTGTTTTATGTTCATTATACAATTATATTTTGTATCTTTATTTCTCGATGAGATATGAGTGAACGACAGTAAGAGTTCTTTCTCCATAAAGCATATTTGAGAGAAATTAAATATAAAGAATGGAGTGCAGAGCATATCCAATCTTGAAAACCCTTTTACAATGACACTGTAATTATTAAAGAAATAATTGCTACCATGGGCATAGTTCTGGTGTAGAAATTGATACGTATTTCTTCCCCTCGTTGAATTCTCACCCTTCGTTCCTTAACTTTCATGAATATCAATTCTCAACACCGCATAATTTAAACCCATATCGCATTACAACATTCGGAGTTGAATGACATCATCTATAACATCTATCGAATGCCCTCAAACCTTTGTTGAATACCTTTAACCTTTTTTCGAATACCCTTAGCCCTATTCCGAATAATCCTAACCCAATTCTGAATGATGTAATCATTGCCCAACACCCATTACTGCACGACGTAAGCATTGCCCAAAACTTAGAATCGAATGACATAAACATCTTCCTAAACTCGTAATTGTATGACGTAAGCATTTTCCTTTGAACATTACCGAAAGACATAAAACGAAAAGCCCAAAACCTTTATTGAATGCCTTTGAACCTCTATAGAATACCCTAAACCCATAACTGCATGATGTCACTTGGAGTCGAATGACGTCATTCTAAGCACATAACTACTTTTCCATAAACTCCATAACCGCATGACGTAAGTCGGAGCCGAATGACGTCTTCCATAACACAAAACCACTTCTCCATAAACTCCAGAACTGCATACGTCACTCAGAGCTTAATAATGTCGCCCTAAACATGAAACTGCTTTTTCATAGAATCCATATCACAAGAATAACGTCGTCCTAACGTCGCTCGGAGCCGAAGCCTCAGTCGAATGACGATACACATAATCGTATGATGTCACCCATAATCACAAAAGCTTATCATCCAACCCACAAAACCATATGACATCATATAAAGTCGTATGACATCACTCAGAACTATACGACATCACCCAGAATTACAAACCTAATCTACATAACCACATAACCGTATGACATCATCCAGAGCTAAATGATATCATTTAGAGCTAAATGATATCATTTAGAACTAAATGACGTAAGCGAATGTCCAAAGTATCACTGATTGACCCAACCGACATTGAATGTGTTGTCTGAGAGCCTTTTTTTGAAAGCCTTAGTTGAATGCATTGGCCAAGTGCCTTTTCCAATTGCTTTTGGCCGAATGCATTTTCTCAATAGACTCTGCATTTATGTATTTTTCTTAATAAAATATCAAAATTTAAAAAAAAATATAAAACATAAAAAATACAAAATACAAAATTATCAAAAAAATCAAGAAAACATCAAACTCTCAAACAAACAACTTTCCTTTAGAACTATGTATGCCTTAATTTTCCATCACTGATGGAAATACGTAGGAGCAAGGTCAATCCTTGTCAGGTCCCCTTATTTAAAAAATATTTCTTTTGTTTTTTTTTATATTTTCATATCTTTTTGAGGAATAAATAAACATTTTATAAAACCACACACATTACACTCATTTGATTAAAGTTACTGTCTTAGGACAGGCGTTGTGAGGGTGTTAATACCTTCCCCACACGTAACGAACTCCCGAATCGTAAACCATTTCTTTCCTGGTTTTTCAATAATTTTCCATAATAAATTATGATGGCGACTTCATCTCTTTTTATCACACACATTCTCATTTTCTCTTCTGGATCACCGTCTCGTCGTGATCCAGGTTGCGACACAAACATTACAAGAAGAATGATGGAATAAGAAGATCACTCCAAATGTAACCTAAAGAGATCTTCCATAGTAAATTTCATTCTTTATTATAGCCAAAGATGTCTAACCCTAAACCCAAAAAATGTGTTAATTAAAACACAACAATCAAGCGCAACATTCTGCGTTGGATGCCTACTTGATTCTATTACTATTCCAGTATTGGGCCTAATCTGTATCGGGCCCATATTCTTATGCCGGGCACCACCGCTACTCCTTGGCTTTTAGGGTTTCTCCGTGTTGGGCCTACATGATTAACTTGGGCTTGACTTTATTTGCTTATTTTTCTCACTTGTTTAAGTCTTGAATACAAATTCTTCTCATCCAATATTTTCCTTGTAACTTTCATCAAAATAAATTAAATTAATATAAAATGCTTCTTATGACTCCCATGATCAACTATTAATAAAAGTAGTTAAAATTGATAATTAAACAAGTTCTAAGTATAGAAAGAGTTTGTTTTTTAGATAAAATTGTATCAATGAGATCATATAAAATTACTCTATCAATAAGTGAAGTTTTCATCGGACGATATGCATGCACAAGACAATTTAAGTTAATTTTGTACATAACAAAAAGCTTTATGAGTTTATTCTATGTTGTAGACCATGTTCTCATCTTCATGTGTATTAAGAAGATCTCACAAAACAGACGTCAATGTCAAAGATCTCTTAAAGAACGCACTAAAGTTATATCACGCCACGTATATTCTGACGTGCCTCATGTCAAATTTGTAAAGGCTATCTACCTTGTACGATCTTATGCTACTCCAATTTGATTAAAGTTCTCTAATCAAGGTTTGATAAGTCAAGTCGGTTATGAGGATACTGCTTAAAGAAGAGATAAGCATTACATGCTACATGAAGCACATTTAATGAATCTCTATATTCATACATAAATAGACAAAGCATTGAAGATGAAAATTTGAGGTGAAGTTTCACAACCTAATATAAATAAGGACGAGGAAGTGCTTGTTGAAGGTACAGAAGAAGAATAACACAAGAAGCATAACAAAAAAGAGTAAAGAAGGAGATTCCACGAAAACTGACAAGAGGAAGATTCCAAGCTTTCGAAGAGGAGATTAGAGAATATGTACATATGTAATTTCTTAATATTTAGATGAACTGCAGAAAAGTTAGAGAGTCATGTTTCAAACTTGAGAGAACGCTTGGATGAAATTCATGCAATCTTGAACTTATAAGTGTCTTTTTGAGCCTTTAATTACCACATTTTACGTTCAAAGTGCACTTGGGGTAGTTTGACTCTTCCACTTGACCCTTAAAGCTTTCAAAAGTCTTCTCGTGCCCATTTAAAAGTAGATATGTTTCTCACATGTGACTTATCCAGAGTCATCATTATTTTTCACATACTACATTCAACGAACAACACATGTGCATTCCCTAATTTCAAGAGATTATCATGTGCTAATCATGCTCAATGGAGTTAACTCTTAATTAGAAAAGTTAACTTAGTTTTGTTGTCTCTTCCACTCTTAGAACGAAATCCTTTTGTATATATAGGGGTCTCTTCCATTTGAAAACTAGAAATTGAATGAAGCACTCCTTGTGTCTGAGAGTTCTCTTCTCTTGTTTTAGTTCTTATATTGAGAAGCTTTCTCGAGTAGTGAATTTTCTTGCACTTATCTTGTAGTTCTTGGATTAAAAGTGGTGTCTTCTTACTCATTTCCTTGTCTTAATCCATTTTTACTTTCTTTTATTTACTTGTTCTTGCTTTTACATTGAAAATAATACAATTCAAATGGGATTTCCATTATGCTTCTTTGCTTGGAGCAATGTCACTTGTATTTCCATGGAGTTTCTCTTCTTCAACAACACTTGAATTGATTAAGATCCTCCTCACTATAAATCATTCTTATCTTTAATCTCTTTTATACTAAATGTTATAAAATCTAAAGTAAGGAAAGAGTGTTTCTCAAATGAAGTCTTTGAAGGAGGTTTCAACAACACATTTGTCAATGAAAAATTGCATCTAACCATATGCTATCAAACACAATATTGTGAAAATTTTCAAAGTTTTTTAATATACAATTCAATCGTCCCTATTTGTGTATTTCACCTATTTTCACTTCACTATCGCAATTCCTGAGTCTCTTCCTTATTGTTATTGTTATTTTGATCACCATGTGCGCTCTCTCTCCTTCATTCTTGTTTTTTGTTTCTCTCTCTCTTTCTATTCCATTGTGACCACTTTTATGCTGAACATATCTCTTGTTGTGGAATGTTGCATAGTCAACACCTTCTTTTCTTCTATCGCTTCACAAAATGTGTCACTAAGGTAAGTCTTTCTTTATCTCTATCTGTTTTGTTGTTGCTAAAAAAACTCATTTGATCATCTTGGTATATGATGTTCAATATGTTGAATGATATGTTATTGTATTAACTAACTAACTTTAAAATGGGTGGTAGTTTTAAAAAAATAAATTTCAATTATATATATGTGTATGCTTTTGTTGACATTGTCTTTTAAATGATCAAACTACTTTTGTACTATGTGGAAGAGAGTAAGAACCAAATGAGATTCTAAAATTCTAGAGATATGAGTTTATATTGATAGTTAATTTTAAAATCTAAGTATATTTGAAGCTCTTCTATTAAAATGTTAAGAATATTAGCTTTATTATTACAATTTAAAAATTAATTACATATATATAAGTATGTTTACCTATAATTAAATGTAGTTGAACATAGAGATTAGAAAGAATGCAGTTATATTTAAGAATTTATGTGTTAAATTATATAGTAAACTTTAGGAATTTAGTACTCATTAAATTATTTAGTTAAGATTACAACTCAAGTATTTTGTTTTATTCTTACATTAACTTATATTTTGAATATAATTAACCTCAATCTTATAACAAACTTAGTCCATGATTTTTTTTTTCAACTTTTGTATGAATAATTAGTTTCTTATTACAAGTTAACTCATTTAAGATTTAATACCATAATTAATTAAAGTATTAATGTTCGTGTTCATCAATTTTGAACTATGTGATTGAATAGTTTGGAAAGCTTATATTTTTATTCTATTAGACTGATTAGGTCAATAATTATATTAAAATTTGGTGAAATTTTAATGTAAAAATTAGATATTTGTTCCTTAACTGTATACTTGATTGTTGTGAATTTAATTTTTACGTACTTGGAGATGAATATGAAATATTGTAGAAAGTTCGTCAAATTTAATAAACGGACACATAACTTTCGTGAATAAATTAAGTATATTATTTTATATATAAATGGGATTGGCTCATGCCTTTTTCAAAAACGTAAGATGCTTATGATAAAATTTCTTTGATATGTTTATTGGTAGAAATTATTACACTTGGATGAATGCAAGTCAAATTAATAATGAGTATAAGAAGGATGTTGAAGAATTTTCACTATTTGTGCAATGAGGTTAGGAGGTCGTGGAGAAACTAGCCACAACCTTGACGAAGAGTGGTGGAAATCTTTTTGAACTCTCTAAAATGGGATGAATCTTTCGCTCAAGCTTAAAGACTCATAAAACTTTCTCTTAGTGTCATTCATTTCGTTATGAATATGTTTTTTTTTTTTTTTTGTTAATTTATGTTTGGATAAACTCTTGAAGGTTTGAAGGTTTGAGGTTGGATAAGTCCCAATTATGCAATGTTTTTGGACTTGTGGAAGGTAAGAACAACAGGTGAAGTTGGCAAAAGCAAGGCGGCTAAGGTGGGTGAATGTTTATTTAATTCTTAATGTGTTCTTAGGTTCTAGCTTGAAGGTTTGGCTCTTTTAGATGTTTCAAGATCTAGCGTGGTTGTTTATTAAATTTTGGCTAAGATATGGATGAAATTTGGCAATGAGGTTGAGAGAATAGTTGAGGGAATTCATGGAAAGGAATGATTTTGGAAGCAAGGTTGGAGGGGTTAAGTTGGTTGTAGTTACCAAGAGGTGTGGGAATGGTTTGGATGATATTGACGGGTGGAGCTCACAGAAGTGACAAAACTTAGAAAAAGAAAAGAAGAAGGAACCTAGTGGTAGAAGGAAAATGAAAAGGAGGGAGGAGCCTATGAATGAAAATTTACCTTAGGGGAAGAAGAATGCTTCACTTACAAATATGCAACCTTGATTTATCCTAGGTGCCTTTCATAAATGAGATGATTAGAAAATGGAGTAGTTGAGTTTCTACTAAAGATAAATAATGCTTCAATAAAACGAAAAGAATCATCTCTTTTTGTATATCCTCGAAGTTGTAGCCAAAGTTCAAATATGTAGTTTATAAATAGAGTGGTAAAATACCCCATCCTTGCCCTTGTATCCAAACAAGAAAGAAAGAAATCTAACTAATGACTAAACTATCTAAATAGAGGTTTTTTATTAGAAAAAAATTTATATTATTTATAAAATCTTAAGAGCATTCCCTTTGTATTTATATATTTATTTAGTTAATCTTTTTTTAAAATCTTTTAAATTGAATTCTTCTTAACATTTGGAATTCATGGAGTTTATGGGAATTGCCTATCAAGCAGGTAAATTTGAGGCAGATATAGATTCATTTAGTGTTGGTGTTATTATGAAAGATAGTTGTGTTATTGTTAACATATTAGATAATTAAGAGACACCTGAATATATTCTTTTTATGTTAGTTTTTTTTTTTTTTTTTTGGAAAATCCCCTCATTGGGTTTTTTTTTTTTTATTGTTTAAAAAATATTTAATTTTTTTAATATTTTAAATAATTAAGAGATATATTATTTTTTTTTTTTTTTTTTTGTTTTTTTTTTTTTTTTTGGAGAAGTCCCCTCATGTGGTAGTTATTGAGTGAATGTATAAGAGATAGTTAATCATACTAATAAGTCTATGTAACCTAATTTGACAAAAGTGGTAGTTGAATATACTAAAGATGCAATCACTCCAATTAGTGCGACATACGTTTACTATATTCATTATATCATATATGTTGAAAATATGTAGGCTGAAGTTTAAGATGAGGTGAATTAAACTGTTAATCTGTTTTAAAAACAAGTTGGAAAGAATGAAAGTTTTTATTAATCAATATACACTAATTAAAGTATGCACACAACAACCAATTAAAATCACAACACAACAAGCTAAAAATGAATTTTTATGTGTCCTGAAAAATAGTTAGCTAAAATGTCAAAATAGTTAGTTGAATCTAGCAGTATTCAAACAGAACAATAACAGGTTAAAATTGCAAATCAATTTATTAAAATTTTCACAGCAGCACTTATGAAAATTTCAGTTGTTCTGACAGAAAATCAATCAGCTAAAATTAGATTTTAATCAATTAAAATTTTAAATTTTTCAAGATTTAAAAGTGATCAAGCTTGTAAATTCTTTCTAAATCAATTTTATATGAAGAAGGATTGAAAAAAAGATTTAAAAGTATTTTGCCCAGAAAAATAGTAAGCTAAATCTGAAAAACAGTTTATTAAAATATGACTGGAAAAGGATTTAACTGTTTTGTAACAATGATTATGGAAAATAGTGAATTATCCAACAACTGTTACCAGCTGATTCAATTGTTAAAACTGGATTTTCAATCAAGAAGAATGTTAAGATCAATTACACAAGCATTCCAGAAAAAACAATTGATTAAAATACAACTTCAGTTAACTGTTTTTCATACCAGAATCAAGTTTTAAGTGTTGTCCAGAAAAAAAAAATAGACTATTTCACAATTTTAGTTAGCTATTTACACTAGAAAATCAAATTTGATGTGCAATAGGAATGTGATTCAAATGGTAGTGAGATAAAAGAAAGTACACAAGGAATTTTATACCGGTTCGCTCTTCCTCAAGAGCCACGTCAAATCCTTTGCAAAACCTTGTAAAATTTCACTAAAATCCCAAATTTTACAATCAAGTAACATACAAAGACTCAATCTTGAACCCTAGAAGATTTATTTAACCCTTGTGCAGAACCCTACCTCACAATATACAAAACCCTACGGCAAAAATGCAGAAGCCTACTGCAATGTACAATGCAAACTTACATCAAAACGAAATTACAGTGCAATACTACACCAATTATGCTCAAACACCCTATTCAAGTGTAATGCAACACAAGAATCAATGAAATTCAAATTACAAACAATCGAGCACAAAACAGCAACAAAACCAATTTCTAGACAGTAAGAAACTCTTATATGTGATGAAAACTAGCAACAGAATGCTCCACCCAATCATATGCTAGCAAAAATCCACTCAAGAATGAGACTCAAGGGTGATCTTGATCCAATCTTGATCAACCTCTCACTTCTTGAAGGTTTCTTTCCAAAGAACTCTCAAGTGAATTTAGAATTGTTTCACAAACTCAGAAAATGCCAAAAGTCCCTTGAAAACCTACAGCGTGCAAGGTTATATAGCGAAACTTGCACTATTAAGTAAAAACAATCTGTTGTTTTTTTAAAAAACAATCGGTTGATTTTACTTCAACACAAAAACAATCAATTGTTTTCGAGAAAAAATCATTGTTTTTGTTCTGCATTAAAAATTTTAACAAAACAAGCTTTGAAAACCTTTTTTAATTTGAGTAAATTGGAGTTCGTTGCATGCAAATGATAGAATGACATTAAACAAATGTAAACAATAACTTAAGACATTCTACTCTATCCCAACCAAAGCTCCAAAGAAAATCTTCATCAAATCTTTCGAAGCTTCATAGGATTGCCTCATCAAATCTCCAATCCAAGGGATGTAACCAACAATATACATATATAATTTGACTTATTTAAAAGAAAAAAGGTAGATATATGATTATGTCATATTCTTGTTGTACTATGGACTGAGATGTTCCCAGCCACGACTCTAATAATTTGCTATAGGTCGAAATGTTCTCGGCTATAACTCTATTATAGATCTAGATGTCCCTAACCAAACATAGACTGAACACTATTCAGCCCTATAAGCATGTTATATTAATATTTTCTCTCTGAACGAGTCACACAATATTTCTGACAGCAATGGTATGAGAAATCATCAAATGTCAAATCAATTATAGCAAAATTACTTTTTCATTATTATAAAATAATGAAATATTTATTTTAAATAGTTTTAAGAGGATACCAAACTAAATTAGAGATTAAATTAAAAAAGTAAAAAGACAAAGGTAAAAATTGTAACTCAACCTTTTAATAAACAAACTAAGCTTGATCATTTTGATATAACCCATTATTGGGTATGACTCGCAATATTAGTCCCTAATAGATCCCTTTTGCCGGCTCTAAAATAACCTTGTCGCGTAGTTAGACGTTTTATGTAGCATATAATCGACTGTAAGAAGTAATGTCAATCAAACATTACTAAGATTCCGTATTCGGTAAAGAAAGGAAAAAGTAGTATTAATCAAATTGTTCTATTTTTATAAGAAGAAAAAAACATCATGGCTTCGAGAAGTATGACCTATGAAGCATCTTCTCTGCGTTTGCTCTATGTTTGTGGACAAATGACGTATTTGTTATAAGGAATCCTATCAGATGAAGACAAATTTGACGTCCAAGAACATAAATTAATCATAGGAAGGAATAGAAGTTTCTCGACAATTATCCGAAGATGATCGCAAGAAAATAGAAAACGATGCATGAAAGCTTGATTAATGTCACTTTGGTATCTCAGCCTTGGTAAAATGGATCTAGTTTTATTAATATTTGGTGAAGCTTGCAAGATTCAACTTCAGATTTTTGCCGGAGGAGTAACTTGATGAGAGCTTGGTTTATATATTTTTTTCTTCTCCAAAGTATCTTTCCACTTCCTTGACCATTATGGTTGGGGTTCTTTTATAATTTAAGGATTTAAATACTTATGCTAATTAAAAAAATTTCGTAACTTAAAATATTAATAAATTAGATTTTTATAACTTTATAATTTTGAAAATCTTACGTTAATTCTATCTATGATCAAATAACAATATATAAATGATATTTTGGTTGAGTTAAATATAAAAATTATAATGTTAAAATTTATATTGCTATATTTCAATGTTTAAAATGATAATAAAAACTAATTTTATGATAGTATACATTGAAATATAATTAATTAATTAAAAATCAACTACATTTTAAATTATAATTAAGACATTTTTACGAACTTAATCTACATACTCATCAATTCAGTAATTGATTTGATAAAATTTATTATTCCTAAAATTTATTGAATGAAATAATTTTGGAAAAATTATCTGACATTCTCATAAATTTCTTTACAGAATTGATGATAATATGAATAATGATACTCTCCTAAAACCTACAATAATTTCTTCTCCTATACAAATGCAATTTTTAGAACATGTGAAATATCTCATTTAAATATGGACGAATTTTTATACGTTAAAACTAATTTAAGTAGAAATTGAATATTAAAATTTAAGAAAATAAGATATTTTTTTATAAATTAACTTATATAAAATTAATTTTAATTTTAAAAAAAATAATTTATTTATTTTATTTTTCTGTTAAATGTTCTTATTAATAATTCATACAATACAATTTATTGTTTCAATTTTGATAGAGTCAAAAGATGCCAACCGTCCTTGTACAATAATCATAATATCTAGAACGTCCCCTGTACTTAACATATTGTTCATCATTTCTCCCATTCCATAATCAAAATAACAAGAGTCATTATGATACAAATTATAATAATATGACAGAAGACAAACTCTGCAACGTAGATTGATTAACGTGATTTATTTATTATAATAGTTTTATCTAATTTGAACAAGATTATCTTTAGCAAATTAGAAATGTAATTTATTTATTTTTAAACAAGAGGAAAACAACAGGAGAAGTGAGATATGCAGACAAGTAACATGCTGGTGTCCCAAATAAAATACTGGTATTTCCATTACTAAAGAAAATGCAGACACGATTTCATGGATCACGTCAAATGGATACATTTTAAACTCAAAGCTGCATCGATTATTCGTTCAAAAAATGATTCAAATTGTAACGATTTAATTATATATTAATAAAATAGTTTCTTATTAAATATTTTTAAATAGATTAGTTTAGACAAGTTACTTAGCAGGTTCATCTATTAAACAATATTTTGTTAGTGATTTTGGATACAGTTGTTTCCGATACAAAATGCTTCCTGCATTTAACAAATTTTCAAAATATCAATAATATCCTTATTATTTTTATTTTAAAATTTATATATTGAATGATTTTTCTTTTTCTCATATTTGCAAAAACATCTCTCTTATATTTTCTTTTAACAATAATAAAAATGATGTTAGAGGTTGTTAAAATATTTACAATTTAATATGATTAATTTTAAAAATTCAGTTTAACACATTATTTTTAAATATTTAATTTTGTATTTCTTAAAAACAAATATAGATATTTTTTAATATTTATTAGATTTTTTTTATTATTTATGAAGAAAGTTTGTTAATATTTATTACGAAAAAGAGTAGTTAACAACTTTTTATTTAATTGTACTTGTTACGTGACTTAGTATGACAGAGAGAAAAAATTCATTTGATAAATAAATTTAAAAATAAAAGTAATAAAGGCATTATTGACATATTGAGAATTAATTAAGTGTAAGAAGTAATGTGTATCGTACAACAAGAAACTGTCGATTTTGGATGTTTTGATTAATGACGTTCTATTAACTACATTGTTATTTTAGTCATTCTCTTATATTATGATAAAAAAAAAGTCTTAAGAAACATTTTAGGAGTATCACTACAAGAAAAAAAGGTATTTAGAGATCAATTTTTAGCTATCAAATGAAATGGTTACTAATTGTGACCAAAATAGTTATTAAATTAGATTTTGGTTGTTAAATAACTACAAAATATAAGTAATGATTGATTTTAGTGACCAATTAAGTTAAGATAATTGGTATCTAATATTCACTACTAAAGTTTTAGTGTCATATACTATTAGATTTTAAATTAGTCTCTAACTTAATTAGATACCAATTTAATTAGATACCAATTTAGAATCTAATGGTATGAGTCACTAAAACTTTAGTAGTTAATTTTAGATACCAATTATTTTGACTTAATTAGTCACTAAATTAAATCATTATTTTTATTTTGTAGTTATTTAGTAATCAAAAATCTAATTTAGTGACTATTTTGGTCGCAATTAACAACCATTTCGTTTGGTAGCTAAAAGTTGATCTCTAAATAACATTTTTCTTGTAGTGTATTTACGTCAATAATATAGATCACTTACATAAAAAAATGTGAATTATGATGCTTAATTTAAAGGTTTTAAATAAAACTTTTGCACATCACTCATTATTTCTAAAATTCACTAGTTCTAACTCCACAACTTTGTTGGTATATATGTGGATGATATCATACTAGCAGCTAATAATATTATTGAGATATAACCAACATTATTGTTATGTTTGATCAAATTTTAAAGATAAAGAATTTTAGTTATCTAACATATTTCTCAGGCTTGAGGTGGCAACAAAAGCATACATTTATGTCAATGCAAATATATTCTAGATCTTCTTAGTGACATTGATATGCTTGCCTCTGTACCTATTTCAATATGTATGAACTTCTTTAAAACTCTTATTATTCTCTCCTCCTATAAAAGACTTATTACTAGCTTATTTATCTTACAAATACTTGACTTGACATTACACATGTTGTTAATTATCCCAATTACTTTAATGCTTTCCCAACTAGATATTATTACGAAGCTTCTTCTCAAATCCAACAATATCTCAAACAAAACATTTGGAAAATGAATTTTTCTTATTGCAAATAGTGATATACAGTTCAAAGCCTTTAGCGACTCTGACTGGGTTAGATGTGTTGACTCACAAATTTCTATAACTACATTATCTATTATCTATCAAAGTTATTCTCTTATATCATGTGAAGAAATCATATGCATTAAGTGAGAGAGAATTTTGTTATTTTGGATATACACACAGTGTATAATAGATATTGGTTTTACAATATCTTAGTTTTTGAGAGGAAAACATATAATACAATATGATGCTTATATGTATTTAAGGTATGGTTTATATAAGGTTTAAATCTATCTGATATGTGATTATGTATGTAATCCATCTATGAGAGGTTTGAGGATTTAGGATTTTTTTAAGAAAAAATGTATTGGTTTTTTGTTTCAACATATTCTGAAACTTTTGATGTAATTTTGTGTAAAGAGTTGAAACATTTTTTTTTTTTTGCTTTTCATTAATTTTATTTTTTTTATTGATAAGAAAAATTATCCTATATCATGATACTATAAAAAACAGCCGACTATCTTAAAAAATTATTTAAAAATATAATATTAAACAATTATATTAATAACATGTGAATCACAAAAATTACAACAATTCCCTTTCTTTTCTTTTTTTTTTTTTTCGGTTTGTATACACTTATTTTTTTTTGCATATATAAGCTAAGCTTCCCTCTTTTGTAAAAACACATGAATAAATGCATTTTTCAGTTTTATTTTCTTCCCTCCTCTCTTGTTACTTCCTTTTTTTCTTCGTTGCGCGTCTTACCTTCCGCAATCATTGCTCACATCTTACAATAACAATTCCAAGATTATCCTATAACGAAACCTTCATTTTCCACTTAATCTCTTAAAAGTTACAGTGGAGAAGTTTTTCTAAACATTCACTTATTCGCAAAACAAATTCTGACTTATAAAACTACTATTTTTTTAGAAGTTCTTATAAAAAAATCATTTTCAAATATAATTAATTTTAATAAATTAATTTGCTAAAGAAGAGTTATCCCTTTATATATATATATAAATTAATTTTAAAAACGTGAGTTTAGACATAAGATAATCTCACTTGATTTAGTATTTATGTATATTATACTTTAACCTAAATCCTAATGGAGACAGAATATCCACTTGTCTTGCTCTTTAATATTTCCTCAAGTAACATTTATATGTTGAACTACACATTGAGGACTCTCTGTCGTTGATGGTCTGTTTAAATATTACAAAACGAACATAACATTATTAAATATTTATCAATACTTGATATACATATAGAAAGAGAATAAAAATTATAGGTTTTTAAGACATAATGTGAAAAGAGAAATAAGAAAAAAAAGTAAATGTTTAAAAAAGTAAATGTTTAATGTATGTATATCAAAAAGAGGTGCATGTGAATCATTATCCAAAATCATTATATTATAGCTATCAACCTATGTCTTCATCCTATAGAGAACTAGTAAATTATTGGAAAGGGAAATTCATTTATAATCATCATCATCTATATCTATAAAAGGGAAAAAGATATATACATTACACGTGTATAAAATTACCATTTTACCTGTTTCTTTGATTTGTTTCCAAATAATGGGTAGGTTCATGAATGAAACTGTGATACCCCTGCTTGTTCCATTGCTCTATCTCCATCCATCAAAATTTTCTTTTTAATGACTGACACGATAGCTAGGAAGTACAGACAAACATCACCTTCTTTCTTTACACCACCACTTCCTTACCCTACTACGTTGCCTTCTCTTCTTGTTCATCTTCGCACGCAAAGGGTTTCATCACGCAAAGTGAAAACAACATAAATTTTGGAAGCGTTCCTTTTCTTCATGAACAAAAACCCTCACGTGGTGTTGTCTGACACCCCTCATTTTTTTCTACCAACCTGAATGAGAAATTTGGAATGCCTTCAATCACTTGTCTCCTTCACTCTTTTTCTTTTAACCCCACCATGCACCCTCCTAATTAAACCCTTGCTGTTATATTTGTTGAGGATAGTGTTCCTCTATAATGAAAATAAAAGTGTTTTATGATACTTTCATGTCAATTAGATGCTATTATAGTGTTAGAAAATACTTTGTTGATAGAGGTAAAATTCTGCTTTGCATGTATTACGTACGTTTCAAAAATTATTCTTTAATTATTGCACACAAAATATATCTACAAAATCTTCAAGTATTTAAGTTTAGTTTTTCTTCTTTGCTAACTTCTTAATAAATTGTACATGAATATCTCTTGTAAGCTTTGCTTATCTAAATTGTTTACATATTTTGAAATATGTTGGTAATTAACTTAATGCTATAAAAGTTGAGATTTACTCATTCTTTATAATTTGATTATATCAATAGGTGATGTCAGATTTTAATAACACAGCTTTTGTAAGATTGAAAAAGTGTGTGATACAATAATGTTTGACTTAATAAATCCAAGTATATATGTCATTCTGATAGATTTAATACAATCTTAAAAAATGAAGTTGTGTTTAACCTATTTCTATTAAGATAAGATTTGCATCTCTCTTGTAGACTATAATTTAGCTATACATGAAATATTTCGAAACTTAATATTTTAAGATTGTTTCAAGCAAATAGAAATGTAAATGATGAAGGAATTGAAGGTTGTATTTTATGTTTGATTTGGAACATCGAGAAAAGAACTCACATGGATAAGATATGTCTGACGCCAAAGGCATGTTTTTCTACCTTACCACTTTCTTTTCCCTGACTTTCCTTTTCCGTCTTTCCCGTGCATTTTGAATTTCTAACCCCTCAATCTTTTCCTTCCCCCTTTAACCCTCTTCTTTCATCACGTTGAGACAAAAAGAGGTGTCTTGCATTAGGGATTTGGTCTTCGTAGATCGTTGCTGCAATTGTCCTTTTTTCCACTTGCAGATTTGCTAGGGATGTGCAAATCATAGAACTTGTTTCTGGCGGATGCTTTCCTTTTCTTTCTTCAGTTTGGGTTACAGAGATCTTATATTAAATTATAATGCATGAATAGAGCATGAACTTTATTTATAAATCGATTTTTGTAAGATAAATTAAACATTACGATGGTCAAGAATATAACTTAATCATTGTTGTTGGTCTTTTGCCACTGATCTCACATTAATAGTAAATCAGTTGTTAATATTTAATTTCGTCTTTGAGATGCTTATCTTTTAGTGTGAAAAAAATATATAATAAAAGCTATATCAACTAAAAATATGTGATCAATATATAATATATAAGAAGTATAAATCTTATGAGATTTCATACAAATCTGAATTATTTTCTTTACGATTTATGCAGGAAACTTGTACCGAAATGTAATATTTAGATTGTATGAGACAATATATTCTGTCCTATATATTTAGATGATATTAATTGATATCTATGCTATTTAACATGTTTTTCAAATAATATTCATTTAGAAGCATTATTATTAACTAACAAATCTCAATATTGACATCTTAAAACTCAATGGTCAATTTTATCAAGATAATAAAGTATTATTAAAAGAAACAAAACAAAAAAATAACATGGAAGAATCAAATCAAAACCCATGTAAGTAAATAAAATTCAAACTCTAAAAAATTATAATTATTTTTAAAGAAATCTTCCTAAACATAATTTGATAATACCGAACCACATAAATTTAACATGGCCTTAAGGACATCATGACTTTAGTATTTTTTCTATGTACGCAATTTTCTATCTAATCTATGACTATTTCGAATGCCACCAACTCCAATGTAAATAACTTTTTTCTCACAATTTGGTTCTATGGCTATTTGAGATAGATAAGCACAATATAAATATTTAAGACGGGAATGTAAAATGTAATAGTTTTTAATTTCACAGCTTGCTGAAATGGGGGAATTTCTTTTAATGAAAACTAATGCTGATTGATGTGTGTTTTATTCTTTAACTTTTTAGTTGCTTAATGTATTAATTAACAGAAATTCTCCGCTTGAATCGGTAAATTACACCAGGACAATTTCTTGCTATATTCTTTTAATAAAACATATGCTAAACTGTAGCAATGGATTCCAATTATTTTGTTATTTTAAACATTGCTTTCTTATTATTATACCCATATATGAGTAATTGAAAAACGAACTGTGTCTAGACTGTATGACCGTATTAATCAGGTATAATTGATCAAAATATCATGCGTTTTCGTTGACAATTATTTTGAGGAATTTATTTATATGTTGGGTAGAAAATTGAATTATATTACTTGATGTGGACAAGGCTTATTCACATTGGAAGATGCTTTGTGGATAATCCATTTTGTTCCTTCAATAATCGAAGCCCCTGTTTATCCCCAACACTAGAAAAATCAAACTGAATAATTAAGCGCAAGTGCATTCCAAAATGGATAAAATAACATGAAATTTAGTTCACACAGGAGAAGTTAGGTCACCTTTTGTTTGCATTCATTTGTCTTGGGATATGACGAGTTGTCAAAATTCCCATTGCAGAGGATCCCAATGTACTTGAGGAATATATGCTAAGAAATCCCCATAATCCTTGTACCAAGCTCTAATAGTGTAAATTAGAAACATTTTTTGGAAGAATAGGGTATCCAAGTTTCTTCGATTCCATCAAACGAATAAAAAATATACATAAAATAATCAAACGTTCTAATTAACCATTACTTACTATGCATGGCATTGACTTTTGTTGTATCATTCAAATTCAGTGTATTCACAACACCTTAGCCGTATCTTTGAATCATGATAAACGAATCTAAGCTTGGGTTTGAATTATATAGATTGCAACTAAAATTTAACTCAAGCAAAAACTTACCTTTTTTAAGTTTTTTTCGAAACATGGGTATAGACTGAAATTCTTATGCAATTTGTACTTTTTTTTTTTCCTTTTTTGCTTCATATCACATAATTTTATTTGAAATACTATCATATGTTTTTTTTCCTGTTATGAAGTACTATTAGACTGACATTATCACATACTAAATGTGTACATTTTTCTTAGCAAAAATTTATCACGATTTCCTATATAATTCAAGTCTAACTGTTCCACTAGACCTAACCTATTAATATGTTCAAATTATGTTTGGAAAATGTCAAAAACTCTTTATATACACGTCTTTATTAATGCCCTTTATTATCAAAGCTAACTTAGACATTTGTAGGCTAAACTTTTGTACTCTCATGATTTGGGATGCACAAACAACAATATATAAACATGTACAACGTTAGGAAAGTGAAGCGAAGTTAAGAAATAAAGGAACATGATATCTTGAAGGGGATTGAAGAAAACTGGTTTGGATAATTAATATGGAAGGAAAAGTGTCCAAAGACAATTTCTTGCGGACGGTACGTTTTGATTCCCATTGACCCTGCTGGCTCATGTCTAATGCCTATGGCATCTTGGAAGCATTCTCAACTACCAAAGCAGTAAAAATTAATCTAAAAGCCAAACATGGCATAGATTTTAAAAGCAGGTCCAATAATAAAGACACATCAACGTGTTTTCCTAACCCCCAAAAAGCTGATCCTAAAGAATAAAAAGATACCCTTCTTAATCTCTCCGTCTTATTTGAAAACATTATACAAGAAAAATATCTTATTATCACTTTCTCGGTCTTATTTATATATATACACATCATGTCACAGCACAAAGTTTGTGAGCTGTTTCCCAGGTAAAGCCAACAAACACAAAGAACATATCACAACACTTTGCAATATGTTCTAGATCTATTGATTTCTTCCTTCACTATTGCTTTCAGATAAATGGAAGATTCAGAGGGAGAAGAGCTTCTAAGTCTTACTCTTTCGGTTGCTGCAGGTAGGGAGAGGAAAAAGAAAGGAAGGACAAGGGAAGATAATACTAATTCTCTTGTTATTCCTGTGAAGTCCAATGAAGGGTATGAAGGGAAGATCTTTAGGCTCCTCCAAATGAGGGAGCTGATGCTAAGAGAAGATCACAGAAGAAAAGGAGTGGTTGAAGATATGAATAATGGTCTTCCTTTGATTCACTTGCTTCTTTCAACTGCCACTTCTATTGATGAGAGAAACTATTCCGCAACTCTAGAGAATCTCATTGAGTTGTACCAAACAGTTTCCCTACTAGGTGATTCAGTTCAACGTGTGGTGGCCTATTTTGCTGACGGTTTGGCTGCAAGGCTTCTCACAAGAAAGTCCCCTTTCTATGACATGGTCATGGAGGAACCAACAAGTGAGGAAGAGTTTCTTGCATTCACAGATCTCTATAGAGTCTCACCCTATTACCAATTTGCTCACTTCACAGCTAACCAGGCCATTTTGGAGGCCTATGAAGAGGAGGAAGAGAGGAACAACAAATCACTTCATGTCATTGACTTTGATGTCTCCTATGGTTTCCAATGGCCTTCTCTTATTCAATCACTTTCCGAAAAGGCAACCAGTGGCAACAGAATATCCCTCAGAATAACAGGTTTTGGGAACAACCTGAAAGAACTGCAAGAAACTGAGGCCAGATTAGTTAGTTTCTCAAAGGGGTTTAGTAACCACCTAGTGTTTGAATTCCAAGGGCTGCTAAGAGGCTCGTCAAGGCTCGTCAACCTAAGGAAAAAGAAAAATGAAACTTTGGCAGTGAACCTTGTTTCTTACTTGAACACTTTGACTAGTTTCATGAAGGTGTCGGACACATTAGAACTTGTTCATTCTCTTAGCCCCTCCATTGTGGTGTTGGTGAAACAAGAAGGTAGCAGGAGTCTCAAGACCTTCTTGTCAAGGTTCACTGAGTCTTTGCACTATTTTGCAGCCATGTTCGATTCACTAGATGATTGCTTGCCACTTGAGAGCACTGAGAGATTGAGGATTGAGAAGAAGCTTTTGGGGAAAGAGATCAAAAGCATGCTCAACTATGACATGGATGGTGTGGATTGCCCAAAGTATGAGAGGATGGAAACATGGAAAACAAGAATGGAGAATCATGGATTTGTGGGAAGAAAAATTAGCTCAAAGTGTGTGATCCAAGCAAAGCTGCTTCTGAAGATGAGGACCCATTATTATCCCATACAGTTTGAGGAAGAGGGTGGAAGTGGGGGTTTCAGAGTTTCTGAAAGGGATGAAGGAAGAGTTATCTCTTTGGGATGGCAAAATAGGTTTCTTCTCACAGTCTCAGCATGGCAACAAATTTGACAGAATAGATACTCCTTCATTCCTAGGTTCTAACTTTCATCATTTTGGTAAAAATCTGCACTCAAAATGATGAATTTTAACTTATATTTTGCTATATATATTTCTTTGGCTAATATATGCTAACGTTGTTGTTGACTAGAAATGTGTAGAGCTTTTAGTACTTGCTATCTAAGTAATTATTAAAGTAAATAGATGAAATATGTCAAAGGAATGTTTCTCTCCTTCCCAAGACTGGTTCAATATGAAGAACCCTAATTTAATTTTCCTTTTTTTTCTTTTTCTTTTTTTAGCTAAAAACAGAAAACCCTAGCCTGAGCCATTTTAAAGACATCTATTACCCAGAAATATAAATGTATAACCGTATATTTAAAAACTTATATATATATCTTCTCTTGAGTACTTTTGTAGTCATAAAAAAGCGCATGGCAAGTGCTCCTGTCGATGAAATAATTACCTATATAAGTAATAGAAAATGATACTATGTTAAGATATCATCAGATTTATAGAAAAGATTATACAACGTTTGTGAAGATTTCATACAAAATTATTAGTATTATAAAACTTGTTGAGATTCTTTAGTAGCATTAAACCATGATTGTAGAGAGGTAAGTATAGTTCGCTCTCAGACCATACAGTTTATTGTTTACAAGGTAGGTAGTGGATAACGTGTATTAAATAATGGAGGGGGAAATGTTCATCGTAGGAATACTTTATATAGTAATTACACATTTTGGAAGTAAACTATTTAGTCACAAAACAATATTAAATATAGTGACGATAGAATTCCGTACCTATATATAAAATAAATGTAATTATTTTTGTAATGTGCGTAACATTCATCAAAGTATAGTTTTAAATACAAAATAAAGTATGAACAAATATATCTATATAACGATTTATGTTCATACTCAATATAAATAGTAAAGCATCGTGGTATTATATATTAAAAAAAAAGTTAGTATTGGTGGTGAACTTGTGTGAAGACAAGAAATGTATCCATTACAAGATGTACATAAAAAAAGAAGAGATATGGGAGAAACCAACCATAAATAGATTATATATATATATATATATATATATATATATATATATATATATATATATATATATATATATTTATTATTTTATATAAAAAAAAAAAATTTATATTTTATAA
>Ga0099825_1001645_pt1 | contig 28884 bp, 23 predicted proteins | sample SiratroredBW_FD_76838 | JGI IMG/M metagenome (GOLD analysis project Ga0099825, IMG submission 76838) | Root nodule microbial communities of legume samples collected from California, USA - Siratro red BW | ecosystem: Host-associated > Plants > Roots > Nodule | place: USA: California | collected...
ATAAATATATATATATATATATATATATATATATATATATATATATATATATATATATATATATATATATATATATATATGTATATATTTGAGTGGATATGATTGCCAGTATTTGTGTCTTCTATATGATCGACGTTATATTTTGACAGTTGCTCAACAATTTTTTTATAATGTTATTTATGTCCTAACTAACAAGTCATACCCTCTACTACAACTTTTATCTACTTTACATCCTTAATACCATATATATATATATATATATATGTGCGTGTGTGTGTGTGTATACATATATATAAGTTGGCGCTAAAGTTAGTATCTACTTTATAGCTGACATACTTGTTTATTTTTGGGATTTTAATTTTTTAATTTTACTTTGCAACTTAATTTTTTTCTCGACTCACGGCGCTGCTCGTGCCCCCATCTCCATTTTTTAATTCTTTTGCCTTATTTTTATTCCATGTTCACACAAATGTTCTTTGTCTTCGAATATTAGTTTTTACCGATTGAAATTTGGTTCTTTGGCTCTAGAAATTGTTTCTTTGCCTATACAAAAGCTGACATCAAGTGGGTTGCAGTAGCAACTCTGTTGGTCTTCGGTAGCCGTCGGGTGAAGTGCATTCCGAGCTAGGGGACTAGTAAGCGACTGTTGTTTGCTATTTTGAGCTGATTTTGGTTCAATATTTTTTTCTCTATAAGAGTCAATCTTTTTGTTTTATGTATGTGCTTCAGAGATTCCATTTTGGTACCTTATTCACTGTAGTGGTGTTGTGAAATTTGAGACTGTGAGGTTGTTGAAGGTGATACCAGAAAATATTAAATAGGTAAAATTTACTATTAATGAAATCCTGAAAATAGAAATTTGATTTTGTATCTGTTTGTATTTGAACATTGAAACCCTGAGATTGTTTTTAGTTTTAGGTTGTGTTTGTTATCAATTTTTAACAATTTTTTTTCTAAATCCTTGTTTTGCATAAGCCCTTGAGATTACTTGGTCGTCGCAAAACATTTCACATTTAGTGTAGACAGCCCAATGCTATTTGCACTTATTAAAATGGTCAACACTAATTTGAATTAGCTTCTGACATTTTAGAGACTGCCTCGTGGCCGATGCTGCTGCAACATATAAGTATCAGTTTTGTTTATTTCACATCGATTATTGACCAGCACTATCTTCTTAATTTTTTTTTGTAATGTAATCTCGAGAGAGGTTTGGATAGCCTATAAGGGTGGGGTGAGAATGCATGGTCAACATAACTAGTTTGGGGCATAAACTTTGGCTTAATTAAAATCTTTTATCTATTTTATTAATGGACTGCAAGTATCATCTCATGGTATCTCACCTTTATAGAAGAACAATGTAAGTTTAGTCATTTGCGATGACGAGAAGGTAAAACCAGTAATCAAATCCTACACTCTATATAACTTCAATTGAATAGTGTACTGAGTTGAGTTGGACATTAAGGGAACACAGGTAATAGAAAGAGTGAAGTAGCAATGACAATAATATATATAATCTACTTATAATAATGTGTGTTGTTTTAGTCTTTATGCAGGTGACAAAGACTTACAGCGTAGGAAGAAACCTGATTATGAACTATGAGTACTGAATCGCAACATGGTAGCAGATGAATAAAGTGAGGTTATGTTGCTCATAAGAAAGACAGAAAGTGAAAGGAACAAGATAAAGACCAGAGAGTCTAATTAACCCTTCAAAGGTCATCTATTGAAATAAGTTATGTAAAAAGGTTGAAACATCATAAGTGTTCTGATTTTGATTTATAATATAGTTTTTTATTGACAAAAAAATTACAATATCGATCAGGAAATTATCTTAGGTTATATTTTAGTAATTGAAAGATTGAAATTGTACATGTATGCAATTTAAAGACTGTAAAATTGTTCACAAATAAAATTAATCTCAATAGTTATTCTCATTGACACATTTTATTTGTTTGTTTATGCTTGTCTTTAATTTATACACTATTGAATCATTTAAATTGTTGTACAAATATATTCAATAAAGGTGAAAGCAATAGTGGAAAAAATAATAAGAATAGTGACAGAGGTAGGCAAAGGGAAACACTACAAAAAAATAGGCTATAGCATGAGCCAAAAACCGTCGCAAAAATACAAAAATCGACGCTTGTACGTTGGTTAAGCGACGACCTCATAGTGAACGCTAAAACCCTGGAAACAACTAGAAATTTGCGTCGGCCAAGCCCACGCCACGTCTGCACTAGAGTGTTTCGGCCTAGCCCACGCAAGCATGTTAGTGTGGTCAAGCTGTCACAAAAGGCGAAGGCAATTGCGAGGGCTAAGTCGTCGCTAACATGCTTGCGTGAGCTAGACTGACGCACTCCAGCACAGACGTAGCGTGGGTTAGGCCAACGCAATGGTTGACGCAATTATGAATCTAAATATAAATAATTACAAAAAAATAAATCAACTAATCCAATCCTGAAAATCAGAAAAATCCAAACATTCATAAATATATATATAACTATAATTAGAATGAAATTTTAAAAGACATTTAAAGTTATAATTGTAACCATTTACAATGTTTTAAAATATCAATATTTACAATTCAAGTCAACTAAAACTTAAAACAAAAAAACATAAAAACTGGAAATTAAATATATGATAATAGAAAGAGTCTTCTTCAAATCAAGTGGTGGAAAGAACTTGTCATAAGAATGAAAATTATTTCAATAATAATTATTAAAAAATTAAATTTGATATAAGTAAAAATATTTGATGATAGTGAAACTCACATACTGTGGGTGTGAAGGTCAGGAAAGGGGGTGGTGGTAATCATCTTCGGCATAATTGGGGTGAACCTGACTTGTACTAGTGGAAGCATCGCCACATTTCGGTCCATCATCGCGGCAAGTTGCTCCTTTACCATCCTCAGGTCATCCTCCATCTGACGAAGCTTTGTGTCTGCTGTAACACATCGTTCTGTTACCGTCTTTGCTTTCTCCTCTTCTTTCCTTGCTTGTTCCTTTGCTTGAATGATTTCGCGAGCCATTTCTTCTCTTTCGGTCTGAAACAAAAAGTTGTTGGCAGAAGCAAAGAACGAGGGCTGAGTGAGGGAGGACACTCCTTTGCGGTAGTTAGCAGCCAAGTCTGCAAGGCCATAAACTCGACCTCTACTCTTCCCTCCAGCAACTTCCTTCCAAGCCTGAAGCTTGGTTGCTACATCTATCTGGGCAGATTTGACATTCGAACCTGATGAACTTTCTGATTGTATGGCCCTCAAGCCCTGTTGGTAGTTTTCTTACACAATCATTTGGACATTTAAACATTAGAAATTACAAAAAAAAATATAGGTAATATGAAAAAAATTGTAAGAATAAACTTATATAAGTCTCGCGTGAGCGAGTATCAACCCATTCACCCTTCTTGTTGGTGTGAGTAGCCATAAATAGTTAATCAGGCTCAACTGGGCGTCCATATTTACGTTCTTGCAAAATTTTTATAATTAGAAACAATATTTGTTAGAAAAAAAATTGATTACACTAAAGAGTTAGCGAAATAATACTTACCAAGCCCAGTGCAATGTCTAAGTGTGTGATTTACGCCATGACGACCCCGACCTGAAGATCGATTAATTTTATTTTGAGATGTTTTTTCTTTAAACTTTTGAGTATCCTAATAGCTCAAAAGTCCACCCCATGCTTCCTCACCCATCCATGTAGGTCGTGAGCCACGTGCCCTTGCTTTTGTCAAAATGTCAGAAAGCCTTTTTCTGACTTTGGACTCATAGATCTTCCTGATCTGCCACTCATCCTAAGGAGCCCAAGTCACTCTACTCTTTAAAAAATTTATAAACAAAAGTTAACATAATGCTAATGACAATTATTTCATTATAGTGTTTTTTAATGTTTAAATTAAATTACCTTAAAGTCAGTCCACCATTTAAGCTGATCCTCCTCAGTCATGGCATCATAATGATGGTAGGGTCCTCTGAATGATGACCTGATGCAATGCCCAATAGCCTCAATAGCATAATGATTTGATGCCTAGCTAAAAAACATACAAATAAACATTTTGTTAAGCATTCAATTTACAAAACATGAAATTAAATGTAAATATTCTTACTTACCCTTTACCCAGAAGCTGAATGATGACCCTTCTACTAGGATCACATTGAACCTCATCAGGAGACATCTTATGATGTGAATGAGCAGTTGTGGCATGGTCACCATCATCACCTAGTGGCTGTACTGAGGGACTAGCATGGGCAGAGCAACTAGGTGTGAGGTCAACTATAGGATCAGGGGTGATCTGTGTGGAGGGAGGACTGGAGTGTACGAAGGGAGTAGGGGTGGGCTGCACGAAGGGGGGAGCGGTGGGGTGTACAAATGGAGGAGGGGTGTGTTGTACAAAAGGAGGAATTTTAGAGTGTACTAAAGGAGGAGGAGTGGACTGCATAAAGGGAGTTGTGGTGGGGTGGAGTGGTGCAGTCTAACTTTGATGACCAGCTAGAACAGACGAGGAAGGGCTGGCTGGATAATAAGTATGACACCCCTGATGAGTTGTACCTGCGTATGACAGAGGCTGAGGTGCAAAATATGGTGGTGAAGTACCGGGAGGGTGAAGTGAAGATGAAATATATGTGTGGGGGCTAGATGACGGAGTCACTGAGGATGGAGTAGATGAGTGGGGGGACAAGGATGAAGTAGATGAGTGAGGGGACAAAGATGGGATAGATGAAGACGGGGACGACGAATGTGATGTACGTGAGGGTTTCCACCATTAGACCATGTTGATAGCCTTGAATAAGGAATACATCCGTGGTTTATAGCAAGTTGGCCATGACAAGATGTGGAAGCTCCACGTCTAGGCTGGCCACGTCTAACAATGGAATCATCTCTGCCTCTAGTTCTAACCATTTTCCCTGAAATAAATTAATTAATGTAAAATCAATATAAGTATGAAAATTTTAAATGGTTTAGGTAACTTAGTATATAAACAATAGTATATGTTAGATGTTGTTGTACTCTTAATCTGGATGTTGTTCGTCATTATTGTCATTTTGTTCATCAACTTCATCTGAGAAGTTAATATCTTCATATCTATCATCATCAACTGGTTCAATGGGGTCATCATCAGGTACTTCAAGAATGGGCGTGTCAGCTAGACCTTGTACCAATTCAATTGTGAGAATTGGTAAGACAGTAGGCGACTCATCAGCTTGATATGACAATTCATCTTCGACGTGGTAACTTGGACATGGGCTCGAGGTTTTGTTGTAATTGCCACGCACCACCCATGAAGGTTTTTACATATGTTTGGGTAATTGACAAAATAGGTCTGTCTTGCTTTTTGTGGAAGAATAAATGGATCAAACAAAGCATATCTTCCACTTAACTTCACTTCGACAATATTATATTGTGAATGAAATTTTGTCCCAACATTGATTGTAGGATCAAACCATTCACAATAGAAAGGGGGATCTTTTCACTGAGGCCAAGATAGTCAAATTCATAAATATGGTGAATTATGCCGTAAAAGTCATCTTCACCTCCGTCTGTGACACCTTTAACATACAATCCATTGTTCATTGTCTTTTTACCATGACTCCATGTGTTTGTATGAAACTTATAACCATTAACGAAATATATATTTCATGATGTGTCATTTGAATTAGGTCCCCAAGCCAGCGCCTTTAAGTTTTGATCGGTTATGCCATTCCTTTCGTCATGAACCTATGTGATAGTCATGCGACAATATTAGATTTATTTATGCGATAAAAACAATGACGACCATAAGCACATAAGTACACTTACATATCGCTTGAACCATTCAGAAAAATTGTTGTGTATAAATGTCAATGCATCTTCAACATTGATGGAGTTTACTTGTAAAAACAATCTTGAAAAATGTTATATGAAGCAATCAGTAAATTTCATAGGCTATGATAGTTTACTTAAATTTTGGTGAGTGAGTTAAACTTACTCGAGTATGGGTTTGACCTCATTGTAGTTAATGAGAATGTGAACATGGGCAAACCGATATTTTTTGTCTGTCAGCCAATGATCTTTGCTCGATCCACTTGGACGTCCAGATTTATTTAAAATTGACAATGTGCATTGCACTTCATTATCTGAATCCCGTCGAGGATCATTTCTGAAAGTTGTATTGCCTAACAAGTTAACACTTTTGAAGTAGTGAGATCAGAAATATGTAATTTCTCAGTATAGGTAGAATGTACATATTGATCCTTCAAACATGTGCTAAATTACCCACCGATCTTTTTGCATCTCACATTAACCTATGAGACAAACGAAATTATAAGACTTGGTTCAATGGTTGAAATTGAAATGATCAAACTATTTACCTTTCAAAAGGGTACATCTAACGGTAATGAACCAGACCACCAAGTAATACCTCCATAGGAAGATAGATGACAAGGTGTTCTATTGAATCAAAAAAGGTTGGGGGGAATATTCTTTCCAATTTACATATGATGATTGGTATGTTTTCTTGCACATCCTCTGTCCTCAATGTATTAGAACATAAGTCTTTAAAAAACCGACTTAATTAAGCAAGGGCACTTCATACAAAGTCTGGCAATGACCGAAAAGCAATTGGGAGTAAACATTCCATAAAAACGTGACAATCGTGACTCTTCATACCATGCATATTTCCTTTGTCAGATTTGCACACCTTGCAATATTATAAGCATAACCATCAAGCATCTCCAACTCGCTAATCCACTTATAAATTGATTTGGCATCTTTCGGTGAGAAGGTGTAATTGGCCTTTGCCTTTGCTAACTTTCCATTATGTAATTGCACCAACTCCAAGTCTCCCCGAAGACACAACTCAGCAACATCCAACCTTGTCTTTTCATTGTCTTTGGTTTTGCCCTTAACATCCATCACAGTGTTGAGCACATTATCAAAAAAATTCTTCTCTATATTCATGACATCAAGGTTATGTCTTAAGAGATTGTCTTTCTAATATGGGAGATCCCAAAATATAGATCTTTTAGTCCAATTGTGAAATTGTCCGTACTCAGGCAAGTTGTCAAAGGGACCATCAGTTACTTTTGGAAAATCACTGATAAACCCCCATAATTGGTGTTTGTTCATGAGATAGGGTGGCTCATTCATTTCAACTTTGCTTTTGAGAAATCTCTTCTTACTCTTTCTAAAAGGATGATTTGTTGGCAAGAATCGTCGATGACAATCAAACCAAGAAGTTTTACCCCCATGTCTCAATTGGAATGCTTTAGTGTCCTGCATACAATATGGACAAGCTAATTTGCCCTTAGTTTCCACCCAGACAACATCCCATATGCTGGAAAATCATTTATCGTCCACATCAAGCATGCTCGCATTACAAAGTTCTCTTTAGTTGAGATGTCGTATGTGAAGACACCTTCATTCCACAATAGTTGCAGGTCATCAATGAGCGGTTGTAAGTACACATCAATCTTCTTGGTTGGATTTGTCGAACCTGGTATTAGACAGGTTAGAAACATGTATGGCTTTGTCATACACATTTCAGGGGGTAGGTTGTAACGAGTCAAAAATACCGACCAACAAGAATATGGGGATGCTAAAGCTTGCACATATGGTGTAAACCCATCAGAACATAGTCCCACTCTAATATGTTGTGGGTCAGCTGCAAAATCAGGATACACATTATCAAAATGTTTCCAAGCTTTCCCATCACTAGAATGTTGTAATAAGCCATCATCCCGTTTGTTCTCATGGTGCCATTTCATTTGCCTTACTGAATCCATTGAAGCATACAGTCTCTGTAATCTTGGAATGATTGGCAAATATAACATTCTTTTAACTAACACCTTTTTATATCTTTTGTTCTGACCCTTGGCAGGTATATATCTTGGAAGACCACAAAATTTGCACTCAGTTAATTCACTATCATTTTTATAATATAACATACAACCACCCTGACAACAATCAATCTTCACAGACTTCAATCCGAGACTTGAGACAACTTTTTTTACCTCGTAGTAGTTCTTCGGGATGGAATTTTTTCTTGGAGCAATATCAAGCAGTAGTATGAAATGATCTAAACATTTTTCTTGATATACCAATTGGTTCTAGAGGCTAAAAGCCTAATGGCTACCGATAGTCGGGACTCTGTTGCTCCATCGTAAACGGGTTCATTCGCAAATGCTAACATGTCATAAAACTTCACCTCTACGTTAGGGGCTTCTCCTATATTCATCTCTTCACTTTGGACATTTTCATAATGAGTTGTTATGTCAGTTACCTGCATGTATGCATCGTACACCATTTCGGTAATTGACCCAAAGTTGGCACCATAATTCATGTTTTCATAACTGGTGGATGCATAACCTATACTGTCATCAGTTGGTCGATCTTCTCCATGATAAACCCATACATGGTAGTTGGGTTGAAACCCATATTGTAGCAGATGAGCCCTCACATGTGAAGGTTTAAGGATTTTTTGACAAATACATCTCACACATGGACACCATATCCCTCCATCCTCTATATATGAAGGTTGGTCCATTGTCGTTGACATAAATTCAAAAACTCCATCCATGAATTGTTGCTTTAATCTCTTTGAAGGATCAAGCATATCATACATCCACAGTCGATCCATCTTCTGCATGCTCATCATGAAATTGATATTAATAACAAATTGTATGCAATTGTTGTTGTCACAAAAGTCAACCTTAAAACCACCAATGGAAATAACATAAGACGAAGCCAATGCTCGATACAACGGAAATTTATTCGTGCTAATTTTGCATGGTGAAAGTTGATCAGAACTTTCTTATTTTATTTAATCTTGATGTTATTGTAATGCTAAGCCGTTGGGTATGGTTGTATGATTTATTAAGGATATAATAAGCATCGCCAAAGCAGATTCTGTGGGTTATGTTATGTATTGAGGTTATGTTTGGTTATTGTATGGGTTGTTTTTATCTTGTACGATGTTACCTTGAACCATATAATTAACGAAAGTTGACTTTCTATAAACCTAATAATCAACACCACCCAAGAAATGACAATGACATCGAAAATATTCCTTCAACCTCATTTATCCGGAAAAACTTCCTGCAATAATTAACTAAATATCACAATATGATAATCTCATGGATTACTAGTCTAAATTTCTCACCGCCCATTGTAATTATTATGCAACACCCTACGATAGGGGATCTAACAAAGTAATCACTATCTATTATAGCTAAAGAACTGCATAAAGTTGATAACAAATAAAAATGACTAAAAAAATTAGTTGTTAGACTTGAATATAATTTATAGATGAAGAGAGATAACTTAAAGTTTGTTGTTTCTTTGGGGAGGGAGCAAGCAGCAAGCCGTTAGGCCATAAGCCGATCCATTCTGAGCACCACTATCCCAAGTCCAAACAATATCCACATGTCCATGGCATGACAAAATAAGCTATTTTACTAGAATATCAATGCTAGATCACAAGAGAGATCACTTCTTTAAACCCTGTTTTATTTTATACTTTATCCATATAAACATTTGACAAAGACCAATGCCACTGCAACCCTTGACTACTTTGGAAAATAGAGAACTGGTGAAATTTGTCACAGTATCCAATTAAATGGTGGAAAATAGCTCACACCATGCAACTGACCCAACCTAATGGAAAGAGGCCCTTTTATTGTTGTTGTTGCTATTGTAGATTCACTAAATTGCAACATTAGTACAATAGTTTTGTTATTACCATTGTCACATGTTTCTTAATTTCTTCAATGCAGAGAAAGACCCTAAATATACATGTTCCTTCCACTCATTAACTATAATATATAGATCTTACCAACAAATTTCAGGATACCATAAAATTGTTTTTGTCAGTCCTGTCATCCCTTGAGGACAACTGAGTTCCTTTTGTGACTCGTTGTCTGAAAACTGGTCCCAACATTAGCATTTACCATTCACAGAATAGTCGCAACAGATTATCATCATACCACAAAATCATGTAATATATGAGGTGAATTGAACTCAAAATAAACTAAACAATATAGTTTCAAAACCAGCTTTAATTGACAGGATCGAAGAACAATCACAGTTATTCTCACCGAAACACATCTCTCCTACTATCTCATAATTAAACAAACAGTCACAGTCAATTTCAAGCTCTATCGAACAGATGAAGAACAAATCGAAGAATATCTTACCTCTATCGAACTTTGCAACACCCATCAGTGCCCACCAACTTCTCTAACCGCAACCACTTCACACACCACCCACGAAGAACCACCAATCGTTCCAACACCAACTAACCTATCCTTAACACAATTTCAAAGTAAAATCGGTGATTAAAAACATTTTCAAGTTGGAGAAATCGAAAATGATGAAGAGAAAGAACAACTTACCTAATTCAAAGCTTCGCAAGACTCGCTGGCGACCACAAACTCCTCCAACAACAACCACTTCACGCACACAATGATTGAAAATGTTTGGAAGATGGAGGAGACGAAAATCGTGGACAGAAATTTTGGCACCGCATGGAGGAGTAGAAGGAAATGAAATTTTGGCATCGAGAGTTTTGGCAATGAGGGTTTTGGGGTATTTCAAATTTGGGTTTTAAAGAAAGGAAATGAAATTTTGGCACACCAAAGGTTTTGACACCAGGGGTTTAAGGGTATTTAAAATTTGGGTTTCAAAGAAAGAGGGAAATGAAATTTTGCCACACCAAGGGTTTTGGGTTTCAAATATAAATTATTCATTTATAACCATGGAATATTAATATTAATATTAATATTAATATTAATATAAAAAATGATTTCTCAATTATTATAGCTTTAGCAAATTTATTTACTGTGTTTTTTAGTAGCATTATTTGAGTAGGTGGCTGAAAGAAACATTCAATTTTGAAAAGAAGAAATTTGATTAAAAATTGAATTTTTCTTGAAAAAAAATTATTTCTACACCATGTTAAAGAACTTACTTTTTTTCACCTAAAACTCTTCATTAAAAAAAACTCCACTTTCTTACTATTATGGAGTTCAAAAGTTGTTTGAGTACAAAATATTCTTTGCACTCATTTCATTATGAGTAAAAAAAAACATTTACTCTATATGCATTTTTTTCTTTATATATATGAACATGAAAAAAAATTCATAATTAATTTTGAATACACATAATTAAAATAATTTTTTATGTACTCAATCATATATTATCATATATCAATCATAGATACCATTGTTCTAATTAAAGCATCTTCACCAACTTCATATCAATTGTGGATAAATTTTTATTTTTTATTTATTTTATACTTAGCGTAGTACCTGCCTCAACCCATCAATTAACTGTTATTACTCCTACCTCAACTCCATATCAGTATTGTTTATTCTATAAGTTATTGTTAAAATATATTATGATATATTAATGTTATCAACAACCATAAAAATCACATTCAATTAAAAACTGACTTTTGAAGGCTTTAAAGTCACTTTATTAGTTTTATCATCTTTTTAAAGACACATTTGAATCTTAAATAAATAAAATAATTTAAAAGATGCTCTTATAACAATAAATGAATAATTAATGTTATCTTAAACTTTTAAAAATGTATTTATATGAAATGTATTTGAAATTTGGTTTTTAAATGCTGGAAGATAAAAATGGTCTCTTTTCATGTCAACTTGTTTATATTATTCCAAGAGAACATTTCTTTCATATATTGTAGAAAGTAGAAAGGACCGTCAAAAACTAAGAATATTGTATCCAATTATTCTTAAAATTATAAATAAATTAGTTTAACATTTGAAATTATAAAAGGTTTTGTTTGATATAAAAAAATTATTAAACACAAGACCTTTTAAAAAAAAATTACATTCCAATGATTAAAATAACATTTGATATTTTTAAAATTAACTTAATTACTACTAATATTATGGCAGAAAAATTAATATACTACTGTTAAAGAAGTAAAGGCTATTTATTTGGTAAACTATATAAATGGATAATTTAAAAAAATAATTTTAAAACACAAATTCCCTTTTTAAAACACAAGTTGTCTAATAAATAATTTTATTTCAATTTTTAAAATAAAACCTTTTTAAGATGTTTCATTTTAGAATGAGACTTTAGTAACTATATCTTTTTTAGGGTTAACGTCGTATTTCCATATCACAACTTTGTAATATTTAAATAAAAATTTAAAATAATGGAAAAATCATGGGTTTATAATTTTAAATAATAATAAAAATTTAAAATTAAACACATATTTTATTTTTTATAATAAAACATAATCTGTTTTGAAACACGTTATTCTATATTTTAAAACATCAATAAAATAAATATGAATTATATAAAATAACATTAAAATATTTTCTTCATTCGTCTTGAAAAGATGATTCATAAAGTTGCAACTTTTAAATATTAGATTTTAATTCTGTTTATATATTGTTTGGATAATTACATTTATATAATTAAAACATATATAATCATAATTAAAAAAGATATGTTTAAAAAAATTAATGTTATTTTCTAATCGATTTTAAAATTCATATAAAAACTTTAAAATAGCTAATTTAAAAAACATTTATTGTAATAATAATTAGTTTTTATCATATTTTTAAATTTGGACAAACAAATGTTAGAATAACTAATGAAATGAGATTAATATCATGACAATTTCATAAAATAGAAAAAGATTATTGATACTTAACATAAAGTCTTGATCCATGTATATATAGAAGAAGTAGGATAGGAAAACACATCAGTAATTAATACTATTGATAATATGATTCCAAAAAAACTAGAGAGAAAAAACAAAGATATGCAATTGTGCAATTAATGTGACTATTTCTTATATGTTATGTCACTGTTACTTAGATACTAAGAGAATTTTAATAAATGTTATGGGAAACTTCTAGTGCAAGTTTAATAACTCAATATAAGACATGTTTGAGGAGGGAAGGAATAAAGCAAGGTTTGATGAAAATGTTAACTTCAAAGTTAGAAATAGAGAAAAAAATAGATGTTTAAAAGATAAATGGTATGAACCAGTACCTCTTTTACATAAGTTTCTTAAAGTTTATCCCAATTTAGATAAAAAGATCCTAACACTAGAGGAGACAAGTTCATAAGTAGAGGAAAAGTGAAAGTGGAAATTGCAATGGAGAAGATTGTGGTTTGAGTGAGAAAAACCATAACTAACAAAATTTAATTTTTTAAAAATAAATAAGAATTAAATTTAATTAATACTCATTACATCACCTAATTTAAATAAATAAAAAAACTATATAAAACTTAAAACAAATAAAAGTGTTAAAAACTTTATCTTATATCTTAAAAGATTAAGTATCATTTAATATGCTATATCTTATATTCACTCATATTTTATGTTTCAACTATCATATTTTATACTTCAACTATATTTATTTATATTTTATTATTTAATTATCATTCATTTATATTTAACGATTCAACATTCAATTAAATTTCAAAAATTATGATCAAATATTATTTTTTTGTTTATTTTATTAAATTACAATCTTACATTTATTTTGTTTATTTTTATTTTTTTATTATTTTTATATTTTACTAATATAATAATAATATTGTTATTTCATATTATATTTCTAAACTTTATTATTTTTTAAATTTAATTTAATTGTAAGTATATTTTTTTTATTTTTTCTATGACTACTTTCAAATTAAAAAAAAAATATTTAAGGTAACATGACCTAGCGCCAGTCAAGCCATTGTATCATTATTTTTATTTTTTTTGTAAGTCAAGCCGACGCAAAGCTTAGCATGGGCCAAGCCGTTGTAATATTTTTTTTTAATTTTGTTTTTTTTGCGTAGACTAGGCTGACACAATTTAAAAAAAAATTACAACAAATTTTGCATAAATCTAACTGACGTTGTGTATTAAACTTTAAAAGCCGACGCTTTGACTTACGCTATTTGAGTCGATCCCTTAACTCATACAAATACATTCACGCTAAAGTGACGTTTTCTTATAGTAAAAAACATCAATTAAATAAAATAATTCAAAAATTTTGATAAAGAAATGAACCATTCTAATTAAAATAATGAATGCAACAACTTTAAGAGATGGAAAAGGTTGAAAGAAGTAAAGGAAAGAAATTTGAAAAAGATACATAACCCTAATTTTTTATTGTTATATTTTCATCCTAGTGAAATCTTAATTAACGCTATTAATATAATTTTTTAATTTAAATTATTTATGACACTTTAGTTATGAAATAAACCGAAAATATTTTGAACCTTACTACTGATTGTCAACAACAAAATAATGTTCTGTATGTTTTTTTTTTTTGTTTTTTGTTTTACTTTAAAGTTGACATTTTTTACTTAGCACATTTAGAATTTAGTGTTGTGATATACGCTATGAATGTCTAGACATATCTACAAACAGTTAGGATTTTTGAATTCAACTTTTCGTATATGCTTAAATTCAGTGAGTTAAAATGACGTTACAATTAAATTTATATTGTTAATATAGTATATTACTTGCTTCAAGCTCACTTTTGAGTTTTGAGGAGTGTTATTCACCTCAATGCCTACGAGGAAACATATATTAGGTTAGACTTGCATACACAGGATGTAGATCATAATTGAGGTGACGAATTTCAAGAAATAAAAACATAAAAAAAAAAAACTAAAATGATAGATATTAATAAATGATCATTTAAAGATAACTTATTATTATCAAATTAGCTCTCAGGAAAGTTATGTATAACTTAGATATTCTTGAATGATCTTATAGCAACTGGTTATAAATTTATCATATATAATTAAAATAAATATGATATGTGATTTAAATTTAATTTATTATCGTAGAATTGACTTTTAAGTTGAGATTTCTCACATTTATATTATGTAAATTAACCTTATGTTTACTTAACATGATATTTTTAACAATGAAAAATTATAAATGAGAGATTAATGAATTAATTATGTTTGAAAATATTGCACAGAAAGATAACTCTTCAACAAATGCCAAACGAGGAAACTTCCTCAATGTGATTTTTTAATGCCATACTTTCGCGGAATGTGCAGAAGAAGGAGGACAAAATAAATAGGTTTTAATTTATTGAATTTTTATTTTAAATACTTAATAAATTTTTTCTTTAAATTATATAGATAATAAATTACGAAATTTTGGATTTAATTTTTAGAAAAAAGTATCTTTTTTACATTTTACCTCTTTTATTATATTAACTTAAATAATTTGTGAAATATTTTTAGATTTTTTTTAACTTATTTGTTATATTAGGTTTAATTCATATTTTTTTCTCAACAATGTAAATCGATTACGTGATACATGTTTCAATTTAAAGGACATGTAGCAGAACCAACCAATTAAGACAACACTAGAATTTTAAACAATTTTTTTTATTTATTGGATACTCGAGAGAAAAAAAGAAAGCATTAGATATCCAAAACATTGTTGATCTAAACCAAGAAAGAAAGGTGTATTAGGTTGAGCACTTTCGGTTCTCAAGTGAGTTTTGTGATGAGTTTAGGTTCTGTCACAATGGCAGTGTCACATACTTTCCCCGAAGGTTTTAGAACTCTATATCAATAAATATCTGCATTTTGTTGTAACACGGTTTTATGCACAAAAGTAATGTGTAAAATTAGTTTATCTGTAACAGGTGTTTACAAGATGAGTGTGGAACATCATAGTTTGGCAATTGGCAGTTGAGTTGGGAGTCTTGGGACATTGGTTTCGGTTGGTGACACTGACAGTTACCACTTTCTTCATCTTAAGTTTCCTCTTTGGCATCGCTTAAGGTCTAAACTTTATCATCTCAACCCAACATGCACATGCTGTCTAAACTTCCCAATCCCAATCTTCGTTTCTCATTATGCAAACGTTACATGACACACGACACCTCAAACAAACACCCTAGTTGTATGTAGTTGCCACCATGTCAGCCCCATTATCATCATCACCGTCACCGTCACCGTCATCGGAATCATTCTCCACCGCACCCACAGTACCTCACAATTCAACTTCAATATCACCATTATTGTCACCATCACCCTCACCATTGCCATCTCAGTCCTTACCTCCGGCTACTCCTCCACCACGATCACTATCACCACAATCGTCAAGTTTTCCACCGGCATCAATTTCTTCCCCTCCCCCACCTCCTCAGAGCTCTTCCCCTTCTCCAGCAGCATCTGCTACACCTGTAAGTAGTAGGGCACCTCCTCCACCTTCTAGGACAAGTCCTTCAGATTCTCACTCTACTTCATCGCACACTTTTGCATTGTCTCCACCACCTCCATCAGCAAAAAATTCTGGCCCAGGAAGCAGTGGTGGTACTAGTGCAGTGGCTTTCGTCGGTGTAGTGACAGCAATTGTATTGTTTGGCTTCGTTAGCATTGCTGTCTTGTGCCTGAAGAGGCAAAAGAAAAGGATATCTAAGAGTGGTGGTTATGACTTCCCATCCCCTCTTGGTTCAACATCTGAGTCAGGTAAACCTGTAAATACTGTTATTATTGTTTTCCAAATTTGTCATTCAGGAATTTCTCATGGACCCAACTGTATAGTTAACAATGCAAAAATTCCACCCCAAAGAACCACAGATCTCAAGAAAGCAGCAATATAATAGGATTGTACCAAAAGGAATTTAGAATTTTAGGTACAATTATTTTTTGGATCATACTGATACATCAAGAAAGCGAGAGTTTTATTAAATGGAAATTCTTTTAACAATTGATAGAAATACAACAATACTTAAACCCTTGTCTATCACATACCAAAGAATTTCTTCAATTTCAACGTGTCAACTGTTTAAATGATAATATATGACCCACATTTATAGTTGTTAGGGATCAAGGAGAGATTTGTGTATTATCGTTACCCATAAAGAACCAATCAGGGTGTAACGAACAAACTCTTGTTTCTTTGATACATTTGTCCTTGTTTTCATTATTTGCTAGATCTGTTGCTTTCGGAATATACTAGGATTCTTCTTTCACTACTTTCTACGCAGGAGTATTGTAGAGGACTTTAGGCAATATATATGCAACACTCTCAATTGGTTATCTGGAATTAGGCTATTGCAAACTTGAAGGCAATAAAAGTTATTAAATATTCTACATTGTTCAGATTTGTCATTTATTATCCGTTCTTCAGCTCATCGTATGCAAAGAGCTTCGGGGGGTAATACACGATCAGGACTGGGCAACTCAAGGCCATTGTTTGCATATGAAGAACTAATGAAGGCCACAAACAATTTTTCAACTCAAAATCTTTTGGGTGAGGGAGGATTTGGTTGTGTGTATAAAGGATCACTTCCAGATGGGAGAGAGGTAGCAGTTAAGCAACTGCAAATTGCAGGAAGTCAAGGAGAGAGAGAATTCAAAGCTGAAGTAGAAATTATTAGCCGCATACATCATCGTCATTTAGTTTCCTTAGTAGGATACTGCATTTCAGAGAGCAAAAGACTACTTGTCTATGACTATGTCCCCAACAGTACCCTTTATTTTCATCTTCATGGTAAAGCTAGTTCAGAGTGCTGGATGACTGTTTTTCATGATATTTTGATTAAATTTATCTGAGCTTACTGAGAGAATTTGATTGAGTTAAGGTGAAGGTATGCCAGTGCTGGAGTGGACAAATCGTGTTAAAATTGCGGCTGGAGCAGCCAGAGGAATAGCTTATCTCCATGAAGACTGTAATTTCAATCCTTGATATATCTTTGATTTCATGGTGTTGTTGTAAGCTCTTGAATTAGGGAACTTGAAGTTATATATGAAGTTGGCTCAAAAATGTGACTGTAAATTTTCATATATGATATGAGAGATGCCAGAAATATAATTGATTCTTCTTACTTCTGAATTATTTTATTAGAAACAGTCATTGAAGTTAGGGACTTAAAAGAATGGGAAATTTTTCTTTTATTTCAGTGTAGCTAGATTCTATGAATTGGTAACTGGTAACTTACTTTATCAAGTATAGTTATTTCTGCTAATGAATGTTATATTTTGCACAGGCAATCCTCGGATTATTCACAGGGATATCAAGTCAGCAAACATTCTTTTAGACTACAACTTTGAAGCTCGAGTATGCATTCCACTTCTCATTCTAAGTTGGATATTATCTGTTATATTGATATTCTAAGCTAGTTTTTCATGTTTTTTCGTTTTATAGGTCTCAGATTTCGGGCTAGCCAGATTAGCAGTTGATGCAAATCCACATGTATCCACACGTGTAGTGGGAACTTTTGGGTGGGTAGCTTGTCTACTATTTTTCTCTGGGTACAGATAACGGATTCATGACTCATTTCATAATAATATGCTCAAACAATAGCAATGGTTCCTTTTTCCTTACTCCTCTTATAGATATGTTGCGCCTGAATATGTATCAAGTGGTAAATCGACCGAGAAGTCAGATGTGTACTCTTTTGGAGTCATGCTTTTAGAGCTCATTACTGGAAGGAAGCCAGTGGATGTATCTCAACCAGTAGGTGAAGAGAGTCTAGTTGAATGGGTAAGCATAGCTATATTGCTGCCATTTCTCTTTAGCTACTTGAGCAATATTTTGCTAAGCTGGTAGACTACTAATAAGGAAGGTGTTACCATCTCACTGGAATTTCATACTTTCTTTGTGGACTCAACCATTATATTATATAAGCTTGGAAAAGTCAGCATTTTCACCCAAACCAATCTTGAAGATGCAAAGAATTTTCATGAAGGCAAGCCCTTCTGACAAAAGATGCTATACCTTATTTTTCAGGCTCGGCCTTTGCTAAATGATGCACTAGAGAGTGAGGAATTTGAGATTTTGACAGATCCAAAGCTAGGAAAAGAGTACGTTGAAAGTGAAATGATTTGCATGGTTGAAGTTGCTGCTGCTTGCGTGAGATATTCATCTAACAGAAGACCTCGCATGGGACAGGTAACAGTGAAAGGGAAGCAGAAAGTTTTGTGTTGTGTTATTGTTTGAGTAACATAGACCAATTTCTGAATACTTTTGTTCCTTGAATACATTTGTCAGGTTGTTAGAGCTTTTGATGGTTTAGCTACGTGTGATCTTTCAAATGGAATGAGAGTTGGGGACTCTACGCAGCAATCCGCAGAAATAAGATTATTACGTAGAATGGCATTTGGTAGTCAAGATTACAACTCAGAATTTTTGAGCCACACAAGTTTGAATACGTAAGAGGCTATATTGTATTGTGAAATTAAGTTTGTTTCAGTGTGACTCTTCTATTGGTGCACATAACCCTGAAATTCTCTGCATTATGTTCTCTTGATTCTTGTAACAACCTCTTCTTATTCTTCTGTAGTTACCATTTTTTATACTCATGTTGATGAAGGTAATAAATTCATTCGGGATGCCCTCTTCTAAAAGTAATTCTTGAACCAAGTTGTTTTGTTGGATGAAGAGAGAAGAACCTTGTTACAACAGCATCATATCTTTTGCGCTGGTATAACAGATTAGAATTAAGAATATGTTCACATTGCCATTGATCGTTGGACTGTTGAGATATAAATTCACGTTAGGAATAATTAAGTTTTAAGTTGTTTAGTTATTTTTAGTTGAGTTTTTTGTAAAATATTTCAATTTTATCAAAATGTTTTAATTTTTTATATTTTTTTATTCAGTTTGTCTCTTTTTATTTTTCCGTCAAGTTTCTTCTATTGATAAAAGAATAATATATTATAAACAAAACCTTTTACCTAATTTCAAATATTACCTTTTTTTTTTAATTTGTTTTGTCATTAAGTGAAATAATGTCCTGTTTGATATTCTAATCCTAATCATAATATCACTAAATTGAACGCTAACAAAAATAATCTATGAAATCCTAATTATTTTTATAAAAAAAATACATAATTTTATTCCATGTTTTAAATTAAATACTAAAACAAAAATCAAATCAGTGAAAATACAAAACAATAGACCTCCATAAAAATAAAATTTTCCATTTTATCTTTTGAGGTCATATAATTCAGAAATTAACTTAAAAATCACTTTTGACTTTCAGATCATACAATGTAGAAATTATTTTTTTTTTAAAAAAAACTTTTGGATTACACAATTCATAAGTCATTTTTTGTTTCTGGAATACATGATTCCAATTGGACGATCCATAAGTTAAAAATTGACATTTTAGACAAATCAAAAGTCAAAAATGACATTTGCATAGTACAATCTGGAAGCTAAAAGTAATCTCCCAATTGTGTTGAAAAGTCCTTTTCTTTTTCAGCAATAAAAAGTAAATTAATAAAAGGAATACTTAGGGTATTCCAAGCCTTATACAATTTCTTTTAAGCACACATATGCACATACAACCTCTAATACAACTGTTATGGCAAGACTTATGCTTAAAAATTCTTTGTGACTTTCTACAATATTTGACCAATATATGTAAATGAGACCAGTCGATCTATGTTACCTAATCAAGAGCCTATATCCACCACTACCAACACTTTTGTATAACTACAACTCTCATAGAAAAACACTAACAAGCCCCACCAACCATAGTCCGAGTTGCAGATATACCATAACTTAGTAATTTGTAGTGCAAATTGTAATTAATTTGGAAGGCTTTTCAGAAAAATTATTGGGCACAAGTTCCAATCTGAATATGAAAATGTGACACCTAAAATCTTTTTTTTTCATACATAGTCAAGTATTCAATTGGGTCAAAAACCGTATATCTTGAATATATATTTGCCTATTCCTGAATATAACTCTATTTTCATGATTCCAAATCCCCGAAACAATTGCTAACGACATTTCCTTCCACACATCATTTGTTTTATATTCAAGAAGTGCATATAAAAGTGAGTGAAGTTTGGTATAGGTTGATTATGATGCACTGATAGTATACCCACCCGCCTTTCACATAAGTTCGTCACTGTCCTAGATATGCTACAGTTGAAAAAGAGATTGTTAATTGTCTCTTCTTCTTTCTTACACAGTACATAAATAATTACTCACATGGATCCCTTTCTCACTAAGTTATTTAAAAACACTTTTAGTCTAAGGCATTATGTACTTGAGATAACCTTTAGCCTCCACAGTAGATTAAAAAGACTATTATTTCTCCCAATGATATTATTTTGTAAGAGATTATAGACTGAACTAACCAATTATATTCCTTCCTCGTCTTCGTTTTGTAACCATCTACATGCAGTGCTAGTTTTAAGAGATTGATATGATATTGATTGCATGAGTACTACCTTCTATTCTTTTTTTTTTTCAAACTAATATCTCAATTCTCCATGGTATTTTCCAATTCCATTTCCTTCCAACCACTTTTCCCAATAGTTTTACCCTTTATTGTTGATAACATGTACAATTTAGGGAATGGTTGATCCAGCGATTCATCCTCTACCCACATATCTTTCCAAAATTTGATCTTATCTCCTACCCTTACCTTCCATTGTATGCAATTATCAAACCAGTTTTCTTGTTGTCCTTCTATACATGTCTTGCACACATCTCTCCACCACACTGACACATACTTAAGTTATGTGCAATACTTTGATTCTAATATCTCCTTCTATAGGCATTGGTTATCCCTACTCTGCATTTCCATTTTTCCAACAAAGCTATATTAAATTTTCAATTCGTCTGATTCCTAGGCTACCCTCTTCTCTAGGTTTACAGACACTCTCCTACTTAATCCAAGCAAGCTTTTTATCCTTTGTTCCCCACCCCAGAGGAATTTCGTTTGTATTTCAGTGATCTGTGCACAAATGCTTTTTGGAGCCTTTAATAAAGATAAATAAAATAACGATAAAGCAGAGATGACAAATTTAATGAGACAAACGTGTCGAGCAAATGACAACATCACATTCTTCCTTTCCAAGTAGATAATATTTTCCTAATTTTTTGTACTACCTCTTGTCAAAAATATTTGTTATTACGATTTCCTCCTATCTTACTCTTAAAAGAGTTCACTCTTAATCTCGCAGTCAGCTCAAAACCCCTCAACATACTCTCAGTTGTTGTCATAATATTCTAAGTGTTAGCCTGGCATAAGAATAAGCTATTATCAACTAACTGTAATAAATGCACTAATACATCTATATTTCCAATTTTAACTCCTTGATATAGTTGTTTCCTAGCTATCTGACTAACTAGTTGTGCCAATCCCTATGCAACTAAGACTGGTAGGCCTCGTGGGTCTCTTTGTCTCAACCCTCTATTAGACTTTATTTCCTTAGTTGGACTCCCATTAACCAACATTGATATAGTTAATGATTCCATACATGTCTTAATCCAATCTATCCACTTTCGACAAAATTTAAGCCCCATTATATAATATAGGAATTTCTAGCTAATTGAATCATAGACTTTCTCATAATCCACTAACTGTGACAACACTCTTCTTTTTCTTCCTGCACTCATTCACAACTTCATTTGTAACAAAAACACTATCAAACTACCCTTTCTTCCCTTAAGAAAAACAAGATTGTGCAGTATCAATCACATTAAGAAACATTCTTTTTCAATCTATTTGATTAATACCTTCCAAATAATCTTATAAATACATTTCATAGTTAGAAAGTATTTTAAATAATAATTTTAAAATTATACCATTTAAAATACTTTTTAAACATAAACATGACTTTCAAAATTGTGTAATTCAAAAGTCAAAATAAATTCTAAATTATATTAGATTATAAAATTTAAAAAAATATTTTAAATTATTTCAAATTTTACAATTTAACAAAATAGAAATTTATTTATTTTAAGATGTTTAACAAAATGAAAACTTATTTATTTATAAGGTATAAGACGAAAATAAAAAGGTGAAGGGAGAAATTTGGCTCCAAATTTGAATAAACTCGGTCCACAAAATAAATAAACTTTTTTACAAGTCTAATTAATTTGAAAAGTTCACATATAAATAGACTGGTCCATGGTCCGTCAAACTTTTCTAAAAAGATATTTTCTAAAATTACAGGATTTTTTCTTTCATTTTGTTAAACTAAAATATATCACACTACAAGGAACCAACGTTAAAATTGTTTAAATACTAGATTTTTGTCTAATGACTCTTTGTATTTGCATTTTGGTGTATTCATATTTTTTAATGACGAGTATTAAATATAAAATTAAAATGAAAGCTATGTTAAAGGCATGTCCCCACACTAAAAAGGTCGTCCACAAAACTCTGGTCAAACTCAAAAGTCTCATATTTAGCTCTATATTCTAAAAACATGTCCGTAAAAAGCAGGATTTAAGGCCACTAGGTCCATAAACCCATATACTAAAATAAGTCAAATTACATATTTAATAACCTTTTATGAAATACAATTTAACAGTCTAACCATTGAACCATTGAATTTCATATTTTGTATTAGTTAGATAGTGGATAAAAATTTCAAAATTATTTAAGAATGTATTGCACAACTTAAATTTGATGAATAATATTATGTTAATAATATATAAATATTTATTATTAGATAACATAATTATAAATACTTAAATTATGCTAAGTTTCTATACTTTTTCCTAACGAAAAATAAAATAAATATATAAGAATATTTTAAAAATACTTTAACTCTTATAAAAAAATGTACGGAAATATACGAACATTTAAATCATTCTTAAAGAAAAAATATACTTTATTTAAATCATTCTGTGACAATAACATGCCCTCACCATATTATTTCTAATTTGCAAAAACATGTTTTGTAATTGGATCACATTTTTTCTTTAAATAAACTTTTTACACTACAAAAAAAAATTATATAAAGATCAATTTTTAGCTACCAAATGAAATAGTTATTAATTATGATTAAAATAGTTAGTGATTATTTTAATTATAATTAGTAACCATTTCATTCCGTAGCTAAATATTAGTTTCTAAATAGTTTTTTTTATTGTAGTGTTACTTCTGCTTTGAGTCTTTATCACCTTAGCATTATACTTCTTCAATCAAGTGAAGTTTTATATACATAATCATTGAAAAAATTTAAATGTTAAATTCATTAACTTTGTATTTTATAATAAATATAAATTGATTGTATTTTACCCTAGTATAAACGGATTTATAGGTAGAGCATTTGAGATAAAATAAGAGTTTATCGTGAGAAATAAAAAAATACCAAATTATATAAACCCTGTATTAAAATAAAAGATACGTATATAATTGAAAAACTATTGTGCAAAAACAACGAATCTCACACCCAAGCATTTCTACCTTTTCCACTCAAATCAAAACGGAGACCTATTAGTTTAACAAACACTATTCCGAAATATACACACATTTCATCATCAATTTATCATTTCTATTTCTGATTTCGCCAACAAGAACAACATAAACACAAATAACTGCGTTAATGCAATTACACATAAGGTTATCTGAATATAGAATTAAGAAAACAAATAAAAAGAATCATCTAATATAAATGGTAGATGATTTAATTAATATTAACACTATTAAATGCTAAGTTGCTAGCCAATGAAAATTTTTATTTTTAATTCTTACAAGAATCAGCAGAATGATGTTTTTTCAAAAGTAGGATTCTCATATGTATTGGTGATGTTTAGGAAAGTACAGGACTGAGAAAAAGGGACACTCAATTAGTTTGACTTATTCCTTCCTCAAATGTGTTTTTTATGTTATTCTTTTTATTTTATAGGGGTCTAAGCATTCCAAATATTTTCTATATGTATTATTCTTTTTCTTTTGCATAAAAGATAAACTATTAAACACCTAGTACCAAATGATGATGATTTAGAGCCACTGTGTCAATTTCTATTTTATCAGTTTCTACTGGTATTCATAAGTTTAATATTTAAACTTGTAATTAAGCAAGCCAAACACCACAAATTATTGCTCATTCACAGTACTACAGTTATTAGTGCCACCAATTTTATTTTATTTTATTTTCAATTAAACTTCATGTAAATCCAAAATGTTCTGCACTCCTACATTTCTCAGCACAAATTTGGAAGCATAAGAAATCACTAACCAATAAAATTTAACCATCTCTTCTGACGGTTTAATTGAAGAAAAAATTCTGAAATATTGTCTCCATTGATTTTCCTTTCGTTTCCAAATGTTGTGGTGCTAAGTTTTCTAGTTTTGAATATTGAAGATTGCGAAGAAGTTACTAAAATGCTCAGAAGTTTGAGATCAAAGTGTTTTATCAGTTTTACCTAGTAATTTCTCTGCCCCATGCAATATATATGTATTGTATGATATAGGATTACACACCAAGTTAATTTTTTTTTGTCCATACCCATATTGTGAGCATTACCCACATCCAAACATATTGAAGAGTAGAAAGAAAGCAACATCTTCTTCCATGGAAAAGTGAACTCATGTCAATACCTTGCCAATTAATGTTGACATGGTCGAATATCATGTAAGCACTCAATCAATGCTTGGCACGTCATAGCTTGATGTGAATGTAAATTAGACTTTATTTTAATATTATATGTCATGTACACAACATGATATAATCTTTATTCAGAAGCTATAGTTTGCGTTTAGGCTTCAACCAAATAATTAGAAGGCAGGAGTATCCATCACAAATCACCATATATCTTAGCTTTCCCTCATCAAATTGTGTTGCTTCCTCCTCACCAAGACCTGAATAGGGGAGAAGGAACCTCTTCTTTAAACAGGCATGCCTTGTTCTTATGATCTCCTTCTACACCACCACCAGCACCCCCTCCTTCTCTTTCACAGCCATGGAAGAATGGATCATGCTTGGCGCTGATTGTGTGGTCATATCATGCTGCTGCCAGTGCTTGGTGCTGCAAATTCTTGTCTTTCTGTTGCTGAAGCTTCCCTGGAAGCTGATCAGGAAAACAAGGGAATATGCTAAGAAGAAGCTTCGTCAAAGGAAGGGAAATGATGATAGAGCGAAGACGAAGATAGAATTGGGTTCTTATCAAGATGTTCTTGTCAGAATTCATGAACAGTCTTTTAGAGTTGAAGGAGAGATGGCACTGAGAGATGGTGAAGGATTGAGTTGTGGTGGTTGCATGGATGAAGTTGAAAAGATGATGGAGGAGTTTTATCAAAAGGGAGAGTTTGGATTTGGGAGCTTCTGGGGAAGGGAAGAAACATGTAGATGTGGTGTTCCTACAATAGTCAACCATCACAATGATGCTAATTTTGCAAGATATCAAATTATTGATTTGGTTGGTTCCTTAAGCTGTGCATAAACTTGCAACATATATGCTTTTGATCCTGCTCTCAGATTCGTTCAGAACAATAAACTACTTTCACCAAAACTAATGTCCACGTCATATATTAGGTTAATTTACATAATAAATCACCTTTTTCTAAAGCTTCTTTTATCACATGTAAAGAAGATAATCCACTATGCAATAATAATAATTCAATCATTATTTATTCTCTTTGTGTAATCTACTATGTAATATTGATAATATTATTAAATTTTTTAATAAACATTTCCTTGAACATACCACGTGTTTCAACTTAAACTTCAAAACTAAAAATAGATTGTGTAATCATTGATACTCCAGAAACCATACATATAGTTAAATATAAACTAATATAAAATAAACAAAAACTTGACAAATACTGAAATCTAATTAACTCCCTGTCATATATAAGAGCTCTACAAATTCATGAAAACTATAAAAGTAACAAAATTGAAGTTTATTCTTTTCTATAAGCATCGGGAGATAAACCTAACGATCAATCTAAACACAAAATAAAAGAGTCAAATACAATCACACCATACTTTCAGTATGAAAAATGGAAACAACTAGTAGACATAACAAAACATAACATTCATCTTGCAATATTACATGTCAAACACGTTTACAAGAAGGTTATGTGATGTACTTTATATTCTTCTTCTCATATGATAGTTGTTCTAATTGTAATCTACCATATATTTGTATTTTACTCTTTATATACAATTCATATTTAAATACAATTTTTCTTTTTCGAAAAATGATCTTAAGATAATATCTGATGTTTTCTTTTTGTTTATAAAAATTGTTTTCTTTCTTTGAAAAATAATCTTGAGATAATATAAAAAGTTTGTTTCTTTATTTATGAAAATTGTGTTTTCTAATGCAATGATAATGATAAGTGCTTCTCACATGTAACTCATTTATGCAAATTGTCTCTTATTTGTAAGGAACATGCCATCTAATATAATATTAGAGCGGCTAATATGATATTAGAGCGGGTTTGTCCTGTTTTATTTCTGCTCTACAAAGCTCCAGTGCATAAATAAATTTGATTTTTTTCTTTTTCTTATTCCTTTCTATTTCTTGTTTCTTTTTGCATTCCTTCTCTGTTTTTTTTAAGATCAAGGTTCTTGAGTTTCTTTCTTGTCCATTCTTGGTTTTTCTACCATGAGTTCTTCAAGATCTAAGACGTAAAAATGGAGTCACACAAGCCATCCAACCCGTACTACCTTTACCCAAGAGAACCTTGCATGATCCTCTAGTCCTCAACTCAATGGAAAAATCATTCATGACACAGAGTCATGAAATGCACTCTTCTCTTAAAAAATAAATTGAAGTTTGTAGACAGAAGTATCAAAGCTCCAATGGACGACAACCCTTTGTGTAATATATTAGAAAATTGCTATAGAATAAAAACTAATTTAAAATCTAGTTTAAGAGATAAATAAGATAACAACTATTTTTTTTAACAGAAAAGTTGTTTAATTAAAAGTTAGTTATTTACTTTTTATTTTTATAACAACCACCAACTCTATCTCTCCCTCTAAGAAGATATTATGTTTTATTCTAATAAAACCACCAATTATCTCTAAGAAGATATTCTGTTGATAAAAATTACCAAATCTCTCTCTTTGTTTAAGAAGATATACAATTTTATTCTTATGAAAATCATCATCTCTCAAACAATTTCTCTTTAAAGTTTTCTACATTCTCTCTAGATATGTGATCTCATACATTATCAAATTGACAAATTAGAGGACACCACTAGATTCCTAGCGTTTAGTAGATCAAGAGTGTCTGATCAGATTCTTGAACAGAGTTAGATTGTTTGTGACTTTAGGGTTTTTGAGTATCTCTACTCTATAGAGGTAAGGGAAGCAAGTTTGAGTGTTTTTAATAAATATTATTATAATTACTTGTTTTGTAAATTTGGGTAAGGGAAGCTAGTTTGATTGTTTTTCATAAATATTGTAATTATTTGTTTATTAATGAATTGGATGAATGTTTATGTATTGTATGATGTAGTATCAATGTTTGTGAATGATGTGGTGTGTGATCGAGACATAGTATCTTCAGGAAAGGAGATACCCGTGTTGAGATTATTAAGATGTGCATTGTTTGGGGATTCTAAGGAGGTATCCTGACTCTACTGGTACATTGGATTCATATAGATGAAGTTTACCAGTTGGTGAAGAGTCGAAGGAGATTTATATGGCCATGTCCGAGGTTTGAAATATGAGCTGATCGGAATAGGACATATGGATTAACCCTGTGCATATGGGAACTGTACCCGAGGTTTGAAATAGGAACTGATCAGGACAGAATGTATCCGAGGTTTGTATGAGCTGATCGGAACAGATGAATGGTATATGACAGGTGCACACCTCTGAGTCTAACTCAATGCACGAGTCTTCCGGAAGTAGAGAGTCTAGTGTCTTTGTTTGTGAGTCAGTGTATGTATGATGTGAGATGAATTATGAAATATTGAATTGTTGTTGTTTTGTTGAGATAGAAATTCAATTTATGAAAATAAATATTTTTTAAAACTCTCTAGCTTACCTTTTTTTGGTGTGTTGTTTGTTTTATTTTTAAAACTGCGATGATCGTGTATATTACATGGGAGCAGAAAATTTGACAAGTGGTGTGAGTCCCAGTGAATTGTGATGGAGAAGCTTCATTTTATTTTATTTGTAATTTTACAAAGATATTTTATTAAATCTTATGCGGAGAAGTATAATTTGAAATACATGA
>Ga0099825_1001647_pt1 | contig 28863 bp, 14 predicted proteins | sample SiratroredBW_FD_76838 | JGI IMG/M metagenome (GOLD analysis project Ga0099825, IMG submission 76838) | Root nodule microbial communities of legume samples collected from California, USA - Siratro red BW | ecosystem: Host-associated > Plants > Roots > Nodule | place: USA: California | collected...
ATAATATATATATATATATATATATATATATATATATATATATATATATATATTGTAATTAAATTATTCAAAGGATTAAATTACATACTTTATAATTAATTTTTAAAACACAAAAACGGGTAAATCTAATAATAATTCAACTCAAAATCGTTTAACCAGCACATTAACTATATATCAAAGTCTATCTTAGCTTGTAATTTTTTTATGCTCAAAACATTTTTTTTTATTTTGAATTTTAAGTGTTTTGAGATATATTTTATTTCTTATTTGCAATTTGTTCTATAATTTCGGTCAAAATGTTTGAAAATTCTTTATGAAAAAAAAAAAACTCTTCTTTTCATGAAAGGTTTCTCCAGTTGGGAATGATTTTTCAAACTTTTCATTCTCGTTTTTTTTTTCTTGGTAAACGTTTATTTTAATAATTATTTCAAAGAGACATGATTTAAGGAATTAAGGTGAATCCTATTCAAATTGTTATTGATTTGGTTAATTTTTTTATTTGTAAGTTTATTGAAAAGATGGAGATTGCTTGATCAGAAGATAAATAATATATAATAAACAACTATTCATTCCAACTATATTTTCTTACACTTTGTTTGGATCTAATCATGTAGTGAAATCGTGAATTTGAGAACATATAAACCAAAAGTGCTATTCACATTTGGATCCACTAATTTAAGGAGAAAGGGAGGAAACAAAATTAAAGGAGAGAGGGAGAAGTGTTTGGTGTCCGTAGGGTTTGGTGAGGAAAATAGAAAAATAATTTATAGATTTTAGAGCAATAACCCCTCTCGATGTACATGAATTTGTAGTGTATGGGATGCATTCACTTAAAACAGGTTATCCTTCATATTGGAATTTACAAGTAACATAAGAAAGCAAACAAGTTTTAAGTTTTAAGTTTTATAATATAAGCACAATTGATTACTTTTCAACATAATTAATTATGTGATAGCCACAATCCATTATTCTCTTAGTCATATGACATATTTTACTATGTCCTCAGTCATGATCAATTATATTTATCTTGTGTCTTGTAAAACCATAACATAATGAATTGTGTGTTAGTACATAATCAATTATGCCTCCAACCATAATCAATTATGTTTGTCATATAAAATCGTAAACTCTCATTCTAATATTTAAAGTTGAATAAAAAAAGTATTATTAATTTTACACTTATTTTGTGCCTGCATTTGTAAGCATTCATTTAATGTATATTCAATTTTTTCACTAAACTAATTTTGAAAATCAAACACACACATTTACAAAATAAATTGAAGGAAGTTTTAGTAAATCATTAAATTAAACATTTAACTTTAATATTTTCCTACTTACATCAATCACATTATCTACAAACTTTCATTTCATTTCTACTCACTATACACATATTTTTCCAATCATAAGTTGAAATGAAATTTTAACATATATTTCATAAACAAACTCAGTCAACTTTTAATTATAAACTCAAACTTATGAATCAAACTTATTATAATTAAGCTTAAAAATATATTGTACTGAACATTTATTAGTTCAAACAACTATTTTTCAACAAATTTGAATTATTATAAACTTAAATTCAACATTTATAAATTTAAACAATTTATCTCAATGAACTTAGATAACTAATAGCTCGTACTTAATATGGTTTAAATGCAAGATTATAATTACTTGTTATGAGTTTAAATTTAGCCAAATAAATAACCAATTCAAAATTAACATAGTTTAAATGTATTACTCTGCTCAACCTTTTATGGTTTTTAAATATGAATCCATGACAATTAATCAAGTTCGAATTGAACTATTTAAATATAGACTTGAGCTTAATGTTTTTCTATGTTGTTGAACTTTACTTAATAATAATAATTAATCAAAGTTAGATTTAAATTAATTCAAATATAAGTTCATATGAGCTCAAATACAAATAACAATTAACCAAGTTCCAATTAAACTAACCTTATATACTTACCCCCACTTGACCTCTTATAATAATTTAATTATATAAAATGAAGTTTTTTGTTAATAAATATTATATGTCTTATTAAAATTTCAGACACCAATATTTTTTTTTCAGAAAAAAGACGAGTAGAGTTTGATCATTAGGATCAAATATAATAAATTTTCAAATGGGTCACATTTTAAATTACATGAAAGTTTTATTCTAATCAACAATCAACTTGTTAGTTTAACCTTGTGATAAAGGGTTCAAATATACTATGAGTATAAAAAATATACTTATAATAACTAAGCAAACAATTTAACTGTAAAAAATCTCTTGACCTCTATTTGAATCAACAAGTGAAGATATTTCTTAAAACATTTTGACTTTCAAGTCAACCATCGAAGTGATAGAACTATTGTAAGGACAAATCAATTAGAAACATTTATATAAATTAAAAATATCTCTTTAGGATCTTTTATATGGTCACTTGATAATTATTATGATATATGAAATATTTTCTCCATAAAACCAATTCTACATGCATTGTAACATCAACATTAATGCGGTGTTATAATCAACAATTAAGAATTTTCATCATTTCTTATCTGATTATTAATTCCTTGACAAGAAAGAAGTTAGTCAAGTTGAGTAGAACAAACTATTAATTAAAAAATTTGAATTTGAAAATACAAATAAAGTAAACCTAATATAATACTTATATACTTTTATTTTTTTTAGAAAAAAAATGCTTATATTTTTTTTAGAAAAAAAATGTTTCAAACATAAAATAAATTATTTTAAAACTTTCATAACAAGTTACTGGTGACCAATATATAGCCATTGAATTATTAAATTGATATGCAAACCATGGCCAGTACCATTGATTGATGAGGAAGTTAGTCACTTTCCAACGTTACTTTCCAACGTTAGACGAATCCTCGAGGTTAAGGTAACGATGGAAATGAAGAAACCGCGGAAATCTTACGCTGGCCATTTGCTATTTCTCTTTCGTTACGGTCATTCTTATTGCAAAACTCAAAAGATAAAAAAGAAAAAGACTCAAACCTAACAAAATGTGGTTCATTCTCATTTTTTCTGTTGATTTTTACCAGGTACATTATAATCCATATCAAATTCCCGATACCCATTAAAAGTGGAGAAGAAATTTAATTCCCAGCTTTTATTTTTAAGCTTTTTAAGCCTTTCAACTTTGATTTTGGTAGAATTAATCACATTATTCTTGGTAACTTAAATTTCTAAGTTCCAGAACAGATCAAGCTCCAAACAAAACGTAGCAAAAAAACAGAACAAGGGAGCAAAATAGAGTGACAATAACTAGCACTGCAAAAGGGTGTGCAATAGAACACACACACACACACAAATACTTAATTATATAATCTATATTAAGCAACCATAACTTGGTATGAGTTCTTCCAGGGAGCATACATAGATGGAATCAACATTATGGAAAACCACAACCTTTTAATTTCTTGGGAGAATAGAAGGTATTTTTGGAGGAGCAAGGAGCATCCTTCACATCCTGTTCCTAAAGGGTGTCATGCCAAAGGATCTTCAGTTGCCCAAATGATCAAACAAGTCCAAAGACTTGCAATTGTCATTGGTTGATCACGAATTCACCTCTGTTTCATCATCCTCGTCTTCATCGTCGTTGATCTCACTCTCGTTACATGCTTCAGTTCCTATCCGAATTAGCATCTTGAACCTGCAATAGAGCACACCCCTCTTGGAAATTTTGGATTTTGAATCGATGATTGGTGAAAGAGAAGAAGGGAAGAGAGTTTAATAAAGTATAAAGGAGAAGGGTGGGTGGGGGCATAACAGAGGGGATCTTCGAAGCATATGCTTGGAGCATTAACTTGCTGGCCCATTATTTTTCACATATGCTTTTGGCATCTTTTTTTCTGTCACCAATTAATTAGTATACTTGTATTGTTGGATGTGGATGCATGTAATGTACCTGAACATTGCAGTTAATTGCTTTCTATTTTCTCTCCTTTTGTCTTAAAAAATTAGAATGGTCGTTGTCTTGGATTTCACTCCATGATTTTTGTTTTTTAAAAAAAAAAATTCCATGTGCTTTGAGATGTAGTCACTTGATTGCTGAATTTGCTTTTTAATTTGGAACTTCAAAAACATAAAGATGACAAAATGAAAAAGACCAAAAAATTGGTCCAACAATTGAAGTCAGGGGTGGCAATTGATTGGTGTTCAATGGCACATGGTGCACACTAACTAATTGCATTTAGCCAGATTAATGGACAAGTTAATTGATTGTTAAAATAATTGTAAAACTGACTTAAAAATATAAAACAAGCGATAAGATAGGAACTTTATGTTCAACTTTCACATAGAATAACATTCTGAAAGAAAAAAATAAAAGAAAAAGAGCCTAGAATGAATTCCTTTATTATACAAGTTTTTAAGTTATTAAATATATCAAAATGTGGTTTAAAAACAACCGAGAAACACACTTTTTAGGACAATTATGGAGAATATATTAATTCGCATCTGGAAAGCACCAATAAAGCTCGAGTAATAGTCCAAACATTGCTTAGGATTTTGATTTGGGTTTACCGATTAATAAACATTATTAATTCACCAATTGCACCGGAATATCTTTTGCTGATAGTAGGCGAGTACAGTTCGAATATATCAAGATTTATAATACACATTTAATTTAATTTTTCAATCTCAAATTTACAAGGTCGCATAAGATCAAATTATCATGTTAGTTTTAGATGTTGTCTCTCTTTAAGCTTATATTTTTATTAGATTTTTATCTACAAATATTAAAAGGGATTGAAAATACAAGTCTCTAATTATTTGTTAAAAAGTATAATGGAGTACGAATATTTCATTATTTAGATACAAAATTTATAAATAAAAGAATTAACTATTCAAACTTCACTTTAAAAAAAAAATCTGTATTTTTTCTTTTGAAAAAAACATTTTCTCTTTATCTTTTATTTAGAATTATGATATCTTCATTTTTTTCATGACTAAAGTTTACCTTAAAAATTTTAGTGGATAACAAAACAAATCTGTCTTATCAAAATCTTTTTTTACTATAAGTTTCTTTTATCTTTTTCTCTTAAACTAGGTTTGTAAAGTTTTGTATGTCTCAAAACAAGCCTTTATATGTGATTTTTTTTATAGGATAAAGATAGATTTTTGTTAGTCTAAATATTTTCACATCATTGATCATAATTTTTTATATACAGGTTTAATTTTTCAGTGAAAATAATGAAATTGAGAGCTTAAACTTAACTTAATCAAGTTAAACAAGAAAGGAAACTATTTAAGTTTTGATAATACTTTTGGATAAATAATCTAAATATAAAAGTGGTATGGTCATAATGATTTATTTTATGTATAAATTGTGTATTGTTTAAATATACTTTAAATATTTTATGTATAAATTGTGTATTGTTTAAATATATTTTAAATATATAAGTTTAATATGAAATTGTTTGATTTAAATGAATAAAATTATTGTGTATTTGTCAATTTTATGTTATAATATTGTATACGAGACACATTGGTTGAAGTTATGATTATCTTAAAAAAAAAAATAATGTTAGACATAAGAATAAAGTGAAGCTTAGCTTGAACCATTAAAATATTTGGATTATTTAGCAAAATTTATGAATTATGCATAAGTTTGGCAAAATTTATTTAATTGAAAACTAAAAAATTTTAGAGTCAATTATTAATAAACGATATTTTGTTAGATATACTAATATATTTGATTAGACACCAAAATAGTAGTTTAAACAATACTGTATTATTTTGTTTAGAATTGTATATTAAATATGAGATTATAAAGAAGGTTATTTCAATTTGAATTCTAAAAAAGTATTGAATCATGAGAGTTTATAATATTATTATATATATTTATTGTGTGAAAAAATAAATATATGAAGATATTTTAAAGCGACTATATATCTATATATCAAATAATTTATATCTTTGTAATTATTTTATACATAAGCATGTACCAATAACATTTTAATCATATTTTAAAGCGATTAAATATCTATATATTATTATGAATTTTGCAGTACTCACTTTCTGTTTTTTTAGTAGAATTTTAATTTATCATGTATCCTTTAAAAAAATAATGTATCTAATAAGTATATATCATATTTATTAGCACAAAAAAAATTTATATATTATATTTGGTAGGTATGATATTTAATAAAAATGTTTAATTACCTATCTAGTTGTAAACTTTACATTTTAGTTAATACCTTTAAAAGTTGTCTAATAAATATGGATTAAAAGCTAAATTTGATTACATTTTAGTTAATACCTTTAAAATATTCATTATTGTCTATTATCTGTAAAAGCTAAATTTGATTAAAAATCATTTGTTTGGCTTAGAAACTAAAATTAAAACTTGTTAATAAATATGGATTAAAACGCAATAACTTGTTTTCACTACAGATAAACAACTTCTTAGTATTCCTATTTCATTATTAGAATATTGTCATAGTTTTAAGGTTAAAAATTCAAATAATACACCGTTACATGAATTTATTTGATATAGTTAAATTCAATTATTGGCGGAGTTCGTGAACAATATATTGCATCTACTTTTGCATAAAATATGCTTTTGGAAATTATTAGAATTTATGTCATAAAAAAATTAGAATAATAGCTGTCCATTAAAAATAGCTGTAATGTTTTTTGGGAGATTGATTTAAAGTAGTGTTTAATAAACCTTCCATAGAGCCTGTATAAAAGTTGTGTAAGTTGTAAAATTAGTGGTTTCATTTTTTATCATTTCATTTTTTATTTTTAATAAAATAAAATGAAATGAGACAAAATTAAGCACCGGTGTTTTCTCTCTAAAATTTGCGTCTTTCTTTTGGACGAGATCCCTCTCTCTCCCATTATCGATCTCACCATTTTTCTCACACTCAACACCATTTTCCATACTCTTCAAACCTGTTCTTCCTTTCATTCCAAACAAAATTACAACTTGAGAGTTCATGGCTGCTCCACCTGCAAGGGCTCGTGCCGATTATGATTATCTCATAAAACTTCTCTTGATTGGTGACAGCGGTAAACTCTTCTATGTCTTCTTTTTCAAATTGATTTGTAGGCAAAACAAATGTTGTAAAAGCAAACACAACAAGGGGAAAATGCGATTTCTTTGTAATCATAATTTATGGTTCTTTCACTAGGGGTTCCCCGTTTGTCATTACACCATTTTTTTGGTCTTTTTTTCTATATCTTGAATTGTTGAGTTTGGAGTTCTGCAAATGCTTATCTATCTTTTTCAAATGGGGTTGGTGTTAAACCGTGGCAAAAATTGTTCTTTTCGTGATCTGGTTCGAGCCAGCATTTGAATTTATTGTGTGTTATTGTGCTGCAAATTTTGTGTTAACTTGGGTGGTTATCATTTGAAATTAGAATTCTCTTTGATCCATTAATAATTTGTTTAATTCTCAAAATATCGGTTCGCCAAAATAAGCCTTCAATGGTGTAATTGCATCTGCAAGATGTTCTTATGTTCATGATACCTTTAATTTTCTTTCTCCCAACAAAAGCTAGAGTAATCAATGTATTTTGATACTGTGAAGGATTTCTATCATCCAATCACAGACTAACGTGTATGACAGGAATGACTATGTGTAATTAGAATAATTGAATACATTAACATGATTTGTGATTGGGTTATAGTATAATGTTTCTTACACTAGTGGTGCTTATAATTAAGCTCCAAAAACCATGGCATTTATTGATGTTTTACAAAGGATTGGAAGTATTTTAGTAGGCATCCTAGTTATCACAATGAATAATTGTGTAGCTTTTGTTTGAAACTATATGCAAGCTAACATCTCATGTTTTTTATTTTATTTTTGGAGGTGTTGGAAAAAGTTGTCTCCTTCTCCGTTTTTCTGATGGTTCTTTCACTACTAGTTTCATCACAACTATAGGGTATGTTTTTTACAGCTCAGGAGTAAAACTATAGAATTTTATTTGCCAGAAGCTTCTCTCTCTAACACCAATAAACCCACTTCCTAATGTAGCATTGATTTCAAGATAAGAACCATTGAGCTTGATGGCAAACGGATCAAGCTCCAAATTTGGGACACTGCAGGGCAGGAAAGGTTTCGGACAATTACAACAGGTAAGATTTATGGTTTTTGCAGGTATTATTATACTGATTTTAGTATCATTGTATGACTATTGGAAATTCGTTGCATAGCAGTTGACATATGATTTGTGGAATTTCCTGATGTAGGATTTAAAGGTGGTGAAAAAAGGGAAAATAGGAGATATAGTATAGAAAAAAAATATAAGCTTGAAGAAAAATTAGAGAAAAAAAGTCAGGAAAAGAAAGGAAAGTAATCAGTGAAAACATCACAATTCTTATTGAGTATCAAATATGATATGTTGGGAGTGTTTATCATTTATGTTTTTGGTGTTATGTATCTTTTTCAATTTTGTTTTCGCAGCTTACTATCGAGGTGCAATGGGCATATTATTAGTCTACGATGTTACAGATGAAGCATCATTTAGCAGTAAAGTTCTGAATTGTTACTAAGTTCGAAATTTGCAAATCTATGAATATCTCTTCAAACTCTAAATGCTTTTGCATTTGGAATATTCATTCTGCTTCTACTTATTTTAGATATCAGGAATTGGATTCGCAATATTGAGCAACATGCTTCAGACAATGTTAATAAAATACTGGTGGGGAACAAAGCTGATATGGATGAAAGCAAAAGAGTAAGATAACCTTGTTGGTCATGTTTGATGAAACCTCTTCATTTCTCTTTCCTTGTATCTTCTACAACATGAATGAGCAAAGTAAAGATGCTTCGAACACCAATTTGATTTGAACAAGAAGGTTGTAGAGCTAAGAGCGAAAGGGCTTGGAAAAATAACCAATACTGTTATCAAATGTTCTTCCATCATTGTTATTCCTGTTACAACTTATGGTTAAATTTCATCATTGATGGTGTTAGAGAACCTTGTTACTGCAATTGAATTTTCAACTGTTTTTTCTGGGATGTGAGGTTAGAAAGGGGTTGAGTTTTGATTTGATGCCATATGTGCATGCATGTCAGATTTGAAATGTTTGTGATAGTAATATACCTTCCCGTCTCTTTTAAGGTTGTGCCTACATCCAAGGGCCAAGCACTGGCCGATGAGTATGGAATCAAATTCTTTGAAACTGTAAGTGGTGTGTACCAGAAAATGTGGAAACCCCTAAACTTCTTTGTTATTGTGCTCATGAAAAATACCATTGCAGAGTGCAAAGACAAATCTAAATGTTGAGGAAGTTTTCTTCTCAATAGCAAGAGATATAAAACAAAGGTTGGCTGACACTGACTCCAAGGCAGAGGTATCTGAACTTCCTGTCTCAGTACTTTAATGCCTTAATAGTTCCCTCTTCCTCTCTCAAGTTTATATTTTCATTGCAGCCATCAACAATCAAAATCAACCAAGACCAATCAGGAGGAATTGGGGAAGCTGCACAAAAATCGGCTTGCTGTGGTTGAAGACAAATGTTACAAATTGGAGGCAACATTACTGTCCAAGAACATAGAGGAAAAATTACATGTATAATGATCATGATGCTGACTTGCACTTAACCTTGTCATTCTTCATAAATTTGTGTGTGATAAGTAGTGTCTGAACCTTTTAACAAGTAATCCAAGACTCCATGCATTGTGGAGATTGCTTGTCTAACTCTACCCCCAGCTTCTATGGTGGGGGCGTGAGATTCATTCAATATTGATTTTTTCCCAATGTATAGATGCAACGACTGGTGCTGGGCTGGAGCACATTTTGAAATTTGTTCTCTTCCATTCGGCGCTACACTGAAATAGAAATACAACCTTCATATTAACTACTTAAGGCAAAGTTGATATAAAAAAATATATTAGCCTGGTTGTTTACAATGAAAATATAAATTAAACATTTTAACAAAAAGTTAAATACGATTGGAAGAATTTGTTTTAGTTTTTAATAACTTACAATTTTTAATTTAGATTTTTATTTCCTTTTAGATTTTATTAATTTAACAGAAGATAATTGTAACACGCTTATTCAAATAGAAATTCATACTCAAAGGACATCCCAGACTGATAACCAACAAAAGGATTACCAAGTTCTTCAAACTACCGATGAAAAAAAATGACCAATTACTTCAAAAGGAATAATAAAGGGTATGCTAGGGAGACTTTATATAATGATTTCTATTCTTTAACTTTTAAATAAAGTATTTAATATATTACTCAACATTTATCAGGTTTCAATACTTTAACTCTTAAAATAAAGTATTTAATATATTACTCAACATTTATCAGGTTCATACTAAGAAGGATGTATTGACGCATTGTGACAGTTTTTATAAGTGAATATAAGTTTAAAGCATTCACTGTTCATACCTTTACATGTTACAAATATCCAATGATTTTTTCTTCAGGTTCTAGTCAATTTGAAGTTTTAATGTACGTTATGTCAACACTTACTGAAAATAATATTTTTTTATATAGGTGTTTATACTTAATACATATATTACTATTATGTGAAAATATTATTTAAGCAATACAATCCTACTTAGGGAGATTTAAACAAAGAAAATAGACTTGCTTTGGTTTAAACAAGAAAACTCTCAGTTGAAAAAAAAATATAAAAGATAATGACAAACTCTTTGTCTCATTCTGACCTGTGATAATGGTTAACAAATTTTTAAATATATATATTATTTTAAAATAACAAAGTTAATTTTTTAACCCTTTTATTTGAGTCTACTCTCAAGGACAAGTCCTCCCATCTACTTTAGAAATAATCATGAGTGAGACATAAGATAAAACCTTAATTTACAAGATAAATTGTAAAGAAAATATGAAAATATAACCTCACACACACATATATATTTCAAATTAAAATATTGAGTTACATAATTAGGTAGTTAGTAATTTTGTTGAAATATCATGGATTGAGTATGTAGTAATATATTGAATTGAACATTTTAAAATACTATTTTTATATAAAAAAATTTGTGAATTTTAAAAGACAATGAATCTTATGTAGACAATTTTTTTTTAAAGGGATTTTTTGAATTTTAATGAATCTTTGTCGTAAGAATTTACAATATTTTGAAAGGAAAGTACAAAATTATAAGATTTGTAGGAGTTTTATATAGTTTTAGAAAAACATACAAAATCAAGATTACAAGAGCCAATAAAAATAATAATAATTGTAAAATATGGATAAACATATAAACCCAATACAAAATTTTGAATGTCTTAATAACAAATTTGTTATAACTTCATGCTCTTTGTGTTAACCTTGTATATATTAAGTATTTTTTTAGTTTACATGATTGCATTTAAAGAATAAATTTACTATTATAGTTCCTGTTATTTGGTTATATGGAAAATAAAGATTTTTATGATGATTCGATAAAAAATTCATCAAAGTAACATTATTCTACTGTTGAACATGAATATTTGTGTCGTCTTCTTGATAAAAAATAATATATAAACAGATAAAAAGAGAAAATATGACAATAATAATAAAAGATATAAAATTAAAAAAATCTAAATTATTTAAATGAGATTATTTTTAAAGATAAATTATCGATTTATCTTACTAAGAGTCATATACTATGAGAATCCTTCTTAAAAAAACATATTAATCTTTTTTTATAATTAGTAAAATATTTAAATTAAACATGACTAGATTTCATTATCTCTTTTAAAAAAAATCTTTAATTATTATAATGGAATACTACAAAAATAAAATTCAATCATTTAAAAGTAAATAATGAGACTTTTTGCATCCAACAAATATAATATAGGATTAACCTATATCAAGCATAACTCACAAGTTGCCTGATGCATCATATGAAATAAAACTATGACATTTAATTATATTTAGAATGAGTATGCTCAAACCGAAGTTGTTATTTTGGTGTGTTTGAGATTAAATGGGATAAAATATAAAATTTTGAAAATTAATTTGGTATGTTTTTTAAGATAGATTTGAGTTGTGTTTTTGAAAAATTTCAACCTAGTTTAGTGTTAATTTTCTCTCTCTCTAAAATATATATATTTTTTCCAACAATTATATATTAATAATAACACTTTTTATTTAATAAATAATATTATCTATAACATTAGTGTGTATTATAAGAAAATATTTTATTTCAAATTTTGTAGTTGCATACTAAACATTAATTAAACTTAATATTATTTTATAATTTAACTATATACAATTTTAGACTGATATGTGGTATTAAAAGTTAAGTTGACTCACTTTGTTTCACTTATTTCAGTTTTTATTCAAAGCCAGGACTAAATTTAAATAAAGGGATTGATAAAAAACAAAAATAAAAATTGGATAACAGCAAAGATGGAATAGGTCTCACATAGTTCCTCACTCATTTCTAAGCAAAAAGTATAATTGAAATGCATTACAAAATCATTAAAAGTTACTATTCCTAGTAGCTTTTAATGATTTATTTACACATTTACTTCCATTTATGAATGAATTTTTTAGGTAAAACTTCACTTTTTAATCTATTACTTTATGTTTTATGTTCAATTGCTCTTTAATTTTGAAAAAAAAAAAAATTAGTTTTCCAAATGAATGATATGATATATTCCTAATAGAGGTGATTAAATTGATGAGATGAATATGTCCAATTTTATAGGAATATAGTAAAAAAAAAAAAACTTAGATTCCATTAAATTGATGACATGAATGTTACTAAATTCACAACATACACTGAAACTATAATGAAAAGAGAAACCATAGATTCCTTTAAACACATCTTCAATACAAAATTAGTCCCATGAATAACTTATAACATAGATATTTGTGGGATAATTCAAGCTTCTCCCACTAGATTAAACTTTTCATTTGCTCATTGCAACTACAAAATGAATTTGGTAAAAGAAATGCTAAAAACTAGTATAAAAAACTCAACAAGGTAAATACTCAAATCACATGAAGAAATGTAAAGGAGGTGTCCTTAAATTGAGGTTGAGATGATTCTCGTACGGTGTCAAGTTCAAGTCCAACAACAAAGGAAGCTTTTTAGCGGTGTTAGATTTTGACACATCTTGGTTATGAATTGGCATGACATCATGTGAGGAAACTCTATGCTTTCTCATGTGTCCTCCCAAAGCTTGTCCAATATGAAACACAAGCCCACAAATGGAGCATTGGTGCAATTTTGGTGTTCCCACAGAACACGAAAAGTTTGAAGACAAACGTTGTAACTTCTTGTGGCTAGCTCGGTGGCCTCCAAGAGCTTGAAAGGAAAGGAATTGCTTATTACAAGTCTTGCACTTGAACTCACCCTTCTTTAGAACCCTCTTTCTTGATGGGCTTTCGTCCACAAACATCAAACAATTGGTCATGGTTGTGTACGAGAATAACAAAATCATTGTTAAATGGGAAAACATGTTGGACTTTGAGGGCATTGCACATATATATATATAGTGTGTCTTTGTGATGAGGAAGTGAACCATGGTGAAGTGTTAATCGTGAGTGTGGGTCGAAACACGAGGTGACATGAGTTGACACGACTTTTTATGGTGATCAATGGCTGTGAATAGATCGCGTGACCACGTATTTATGCAGTTTGTTTTGTTTTATTTTTGTTCAAGCCTCCAATCGAAACTCCCAGTCAAAGATAGAAGAAAGTCAAAGATAGAAGAAGTAACGAATCAGATGAATAAAAGAATGATATTTCCACAGTTTTTCTATTGCATTGATTCCCAAGAAATCATGTTTCGTAGAGTAAAAATATACCATTCTTTTGTTCAAATTTAATTTATTGAATAATTAATCTGATTATCATTCATTCATTTTTATTCAATCCTATGTTATTTGATTTATTGAATAATTAATCTGATTACCATTCTTTTGTTCAATTTTGTTCAATCCTATGTTATTTGATTTACTGAATAATTAATCTGATAAGAAATCTCGTATTGTTTAGTGTGGAGTTGTATAAAAGGAGAACACTTTTTCTTATATACTTTTCTTATATGAAACTTCTCCAAAAATATGGTCAAGATTATAATTCCAAAAAAACAGTAAAACAAATATTAAATTAAACATGTTATTTCATGAACATATAACAATGGACGTTGTTTCATTTTAAAGAGGACACACATAAAAAAAAGTGGAGATCAAAGAGTGAAGTAATTTAGGAAAGAGATGATACCAATATTATTAAGAGAAAACAAAGAAAATGAAGTTAAAAAATAAATGATATAAAATATGTTTAATTTTCTCCTTTTCTTTCTACAATATTAAAAAAGATGGGTCCACGTAAAACTATTGGGAGACTAAATTACTATTGCAATGAAAAAAATGAAAAGTAAAAATGAAAGAAAAGGAGGTGAAATAAATTATTTATTTGAGAAAAAAGTGATATGAAGTATGTTCTAGAAAAATGAATTAAGTAATTTATAATTTCAAAGTTAATATATATTTATTACCTGAATAAACGGAATATATATATATATATATATATATATATATATATATATATATATATATATATAATTAAGAGAGAGGGAGAAATAATGGAAAAAAAAGAACAAGAAAAGTAAAGGAGTAAGAGAGAAATAATGAAAAAAACTCACCTAAATTGGGAATAAAGAAAAAAGAGTTTACGGTTATTTGTATAAAGATTTGAACACAGGTGATGGTGAGTTGAAGAAATTGGATGAGGCTAAAAAGAAGTGTGAGTAGTCGCAAGAAAGTAAGCGTTGAGAGAAAATGGGAAAAAAGTGGAGAGATTTGTGGATGGGAGAATTGCCTCTTCTGTCTGCATTGCTCATTCAACATTTTCCACCATTTCTTCCTATGAAGGTAATAATATTTGTCAGTTTCAAATGTGTTTGTTTGCGCTTCTCAGTGGCCTTGTTCGGTGGAAGGTTGTTGAGTGAAAACTTGGAGGAATTGTTGCTACATTGTGTGGTTTGGTGATAACTAGTTTAAATGTGTCAAATGTTAACTGTGTTTATGCACTTTTTTTTAGTAAAAGAGTATAGGATACGAAAAATGAGTTTCAAAAGATAAGGATTTAGTTGTTTTGAAATTTTGATAACAGAACATCATTTTCAGTCTCACTAAATCTGATAAAGAGATCTGATAAAGGGATCGTCCTATGACCATTGACGCCTTACTTTATCTAGGATTTAGACCTTAAACTTTTCAATGCTTAGCTTATTTTATTAAGAGTTTTTCAATGTAGTTAATCAGATATGTTTCATAGGAGTCTTTAGAACCATAAATATTCTCTCTCTCAAGGTGTATATGTGTACACATCAAGTCTGCTTCAAATGGTTTTTAAATAAATGCTAGTTTAAAGTAGTAGAGATTTTGTGAAAAAGGAGTGTAGGATATCATACAAACTAGTCTTAAAATTCAAAAATTTAGTTGTTTTTTAAATTCCTGAAATTCAATAACAAAACATTATTCTTCTTAATATTGAGGTTGTCCTATAACTAACTTTTTCAGGGTGTAAAAGAACAATTTACTCCCACCTAACACTTAGACTTTCAAATTTTTTAACTCTTGACTTAATTTAATATCAAGTCTTTTAGGAAGGAAGATGTTTTAGAATAACAATTTTGAAATGGGTTATAGAAATTGCTATACCAAGTGTGTCCGTAGACATGATTTGCATAATACTACATTTGATACCATCCTGCAAAATTGAGTTACATTGATTGGTATAAAAACAATCTATTAAATTTATTAAAAAAATACACTATACACAATCAAGAAAAGCAAAATTTAAATTATGAGAAAAATCCGTAAAAGGAAAATTGAATAACACAAAGATAATATAAACTAATATAAGAAAAATCTACATCAAAAGTTAATAAAAAAATTTAAATATTAAAGTGCCCAGGTAGTGTATAAAATTTTATTTAAATACTTAACCAAAATTATTTCTTAATATAGTTTATTATAAAATTTGTGTTTTGAAATGAATAAGTATTCTTGAATTAATAAATTTAGAAGAAGTTATATGCGTTTCAAAGTGATTTTCTTGAATTTTGTTGAATATATTTTTTAGTGAAAGTATTAAAGTGAGTATTGACTCAGTCAATAGGTTCGTAATAGGTCAAAATTTAATGGGTTGAATTGATGCTTTTCAAATGCGTTAAAGGTGGGATGAATTTATTTATTATTTTTTATATTAACAATTTAAATAAAAAATAATTTAATATAATTTATGTTATATTATTTAAAGATAAAAATATGTAATAACATGATAAGTTAAATCAAATTTTACAAATTAAATTTCAATTATTAGTTATAATAGAGTAATTTAATATTAAAGGTCATACTTATAAACTAAAAATATTTATATGAATATATATATATATATATATATATATAACAATTTTAAAATACAGAATTGAAAAAATTGATAAAATAGATCAAGATTTTCAACTTAATTTTGGCAGGTCAACAGCAGGGTTAAAACAGGTCATACTGACCCATTTTGCCACACCTGTTCTTTAGCAAGGTTAATTCAGTCATTCAGGTGCGATAAGAGAGGTCTATAAAAAAATATGGAGGTGTGGAATACCAAAACTTAGACTGGGTCACTTTGACCTACGGATCCAGACAGGCCCATGTGTTGCAATCCATTCATTAACCTGTAAAGCCTTTGCGAATTTGCCCTCATGGTTCTTGAAGGGCCTATTTTCGACCCACTTCAAATTATTACATTTAAACAATTTTTTGTTTTTCTCAAATAAAATCTTAAACAAACCAACTTTGATTGTCACCATTCCGAGTAGATAAAAACAAAATAAATTAATTTACAAATATGCTAAGTATATATTTGACAAGTATTTTGAGTCAATTTCTCTTTTTTTTTCAATGATTGATTGAAAATTTTATTTTATTGTATCAATCGTGTTTAGCATATAAATTTATTTTAATAGTTTTATGTAAATTTTTTTAAGAATATTAATTTTCTGTCTTTTTTTTTTACGTAAGACAGGTTTATATAATTTCTCTTTTCTTCCTTTTAACAGTATTTTAATTGATTTTTATTACTATATTTTAATTACATAGTTTGTTTTAACCTTTACGGTATTCAATAATCAGTTTAACCAAAATAAGCTCGTGAGGACATTTAAAATTACTTTTTAGTCATATTATATGAATTATTTATCAATAAAATATTATTTTGCGACCTTAAATTGTTTAAAACTGGAGCGAAATATTTTTTTAAACAACTGTTCCTTGTGAGTTGCTTAACATCTGTTTTAAATAAGTAGGGATAATATAAATGTTAAAAAATATAAAATATTTGTGCTTTGAGCAATTTGTTAACTGTTTATTTAAGTGAAAATTAATTTAGATGTTTAAAATTAGTACTAAGTTTTTCTGTATGAAGAACATTAAAGATGTCTTTCTTCTATTTTTAAATCCACTGCTGTATGCATCTTATAAATGGTTTGGTTAAAAACTAAAGTGTTGACACGTTTAACATTAATTGGGGCCAAATCAGGAGAAAATACTAGGCAATTATTACGGCTAAATTGATTCCTTTCCATTTTTGCAAGAAATATTATAGTGGGAGTCAATAATCAACAATAAATCAAAAGATCCTTTTTTTTTTCTCTATAACTTTATAAATTACAGAATGCATATTTCAGCTTTTATTGATTCATTTATTTGACCTTTTTAAAATTGATTTTAACTTCTGTGTAAATTAATTTTATTTTATAGAAACAATTTAATTTATTTTACCTTATTTAGATATAATTATTTCTTACACAAATCTTTAAAACAAAAAAGATTTTCTCAAACCAAACACTCTTTAGGTTCTTTTGGTTTTATTGAGTCCATGAATAATAGGTTGCCTTATCTATCATTCCTCAACTACTAACTTGCATATTTTGCAGATAACAGAACACTAGGGATTGCTTATGTTAATATTTTCAAACTTATAGTTTTTTTTCTTATTATTTTGTGTAGTTTTTGCCCTTTTCATAAATAAAAACACATGATATTTGACGTAATAGTTTATGCCTTGACTTGATCAACAGTGTTGGTAAAGCATCAGTGTTGTAAAAAATATTGAAGAAAAGACAAATAAGTTTAGAAGAAAAAAGGTGTCACACACGCGTGCTTGCAAAGCTGAAGTATAGCATACTCACATTTTGCTGCATTCGAAGTCAAAGGATTAACAGTGAAAAAGGCTGCTACAGATGGCAATGACACTTTACTTTTTTTTATTTATTTTTAAATGGCTGTGAATGTTTTTGAAGTAGGAAACTTAGATCTTTACAGAGAACAATTTATTATTCTATAGAACACATTAATATCCTTTAGTCATTGGTGGGACTCATTCAATTCTTTAGTCGGTTTATTGTCGCTTGTCCCAAGTTGGTAACACTGACAGACTGCAAAATCATGACAATGAATTATTTCAAGCATCACTATGAGACCTAATTATTTTAGATAGTTTTCCAATCACATTGTTAGATTCATCAGGATTCAGTGTGCATAAATGTGATGCAAGAGTAGATTTTGTTGTTATTTCAAAACGTGATTTGATTACCATCGTTGCTTTTAGTGTTCTTGTGACATGTTAGTTACGGAGACGAATTATTAATAATTTATCATTAAATAAAAACGAGAAAGTTAAATAATATTTGAAAAAAATTCACAAATTTCTAATTTCAATATTTTAAGTTAAAGATCATCTTAATTTTTTATGTGAAGGTCTGATCATTATTAAATCTCTCCCTAATCATAACGAATCATTGGGTGCTTTCAAAGTAAAACTGTGGTGGGACAAGGGTAGAAAAAGCTTATCATCTTAAATAACTCGTTAAAAACTACAGTGTACAGTTTTTTACTTACGGGTATAAATAGTATATCCTTTTGTTCATTATTTGTCTTTAAAACCAAAAAGAGGAAGGGTAAAATCCTTTCTCTCCTATGTTAATCAAACTAAACAAAGATTTTCATTTCACTTTGATAAATCCCTACCACATGCTGAACAAGGCAAACTCTTCTTTCCTGAATTTTATAGAAATTTATGTATTCTTAATTACGACATTATCCCTAAGTAGATTATGAAGCGGATGTGTTATATCAAAATATCATTTCATTTTCTAAAAAGAATGACCTGGTGAGATCTTTAACTTTAATGAAGTATCACAAAACGTAAAACAAGAAAAAAGGCAATTACTTGTCAAGAACAGAGAATTGTCACCACCACCAAGACCCCATATAACGCCAGGAATGAAACCATGGCTAATCCTTACATGTACTGACTTTAGGCCAAAACCTAAACATCAAATCGGACATGGCCTATAAATCTAGTATTTTCTTCCCATAGCCAACCCTCCCTTCACGTATCTGCACACACTGCTGTGTAACTTTCAAATTGCCAAGCTCTAGACCACTATACTGCCCCCTAAGATGAGTACTGGTCCTATCTGCTTCCCTATTTATACATGCTTCCAAACTGCTCCTTCTAAGCTCAACTCTAAATTTTTGTTCTCTTCTCCACTATCAGCTAATAGCCTACAAACCTCCATTCACAGGGTTTCCTTACGCTTTATGTTCATTCAAAGTATCCATTATTGTTGTGCGTCAAATCTTTTGCTCCCGTGTTGGCCACCGGTAGCAATATGCATGGAAGTACCCTCTTCTTTCTTAGTTGGTGGTACTGTCTTAGATTTCCTTGGTATGCACTTTGCCCGCACCACTTCTCCTTCATGCTCCACTATTTGTAACCGGGAACCGCTGCAAGGAACAAAGCCACCACAGACAAAACCGCATTATTGATAAAACAATTTGTCAATGTCATAATTATAAAGAAAGATTTTAATCATGTCATCTAGTAACATGTTGTCCCATCAGTAGAAAACTTTAATTGCTACACAATGAAGAATTATTATGTTCTTTAATAACGTACCTAATTTCCAGTACATGGTCGATTAATGGTAGTATAAACAGTAGTCAACAATCAAAACAAAGAATATAATTTCCTAATGTATCGACGTACTAATTGCCCCAACAGAATTCCTATTTATACCCCGGTGCACCCAGTAGACGCTGATTTCGCACCACTAGTATAGTTATTGGTGACAAACTGGCAAGTTAATTAATGAAAAACTAATGATCAACTCTTTGGATGCTTGAAATTAGGCCCCACATGCAGAAGCTGACAAATACTAAATGGGACCAAAACAAAATAACAAGTATGAGTCTATGACTAATGGCATCATTAACTAAAATTTAAGAGATGTATAATTAATTCACCTGTGTACGAGATGGAACAGGACAGACGCCACTATCAAGCATCAACATCTAATGTGACTGTACACAACCAATTAAACTAGCTACCCAGTTGTGTAAATTGTACGTTTTTCGAAAACAATTGTTAAATCATATGAAACTTGGAGCAATTATCTTGAAAAGGTTTGAGCATGACTACATAGGCTTTCATTTTCAGCTAGAAATAAGTAGGAGAAGGGGAAGCCGAGGCTACATGATGAAGAAGTAGAATGGACAACATCCGGAGACAGAGGAAGTTAAAACCCTACCATGTTCTGACAATAATACATACGATCTACAAAAATTTGAAATCGTAAGGTATGTAGTTTAATTCAGAATTTCTTAAATAACTATAATGCTATATGCTTACTAAGTATTAAGATTACGTGACGCGTGGCCACACAATCTTAATGCTTACCTAGTAAAATTTTAAAGAAAACTGGTGACATAGAATAATACTGTTAAACGGAAATTATAGTAATATGATAAAAAGATGTTAGATGTGTATTTATTATGACAAGCAAGAGATTGCTCCTTGATTCCTTAATCAAGATCACAGATTATTAAAAGACTATATTTATTATGATGTTAGAAAAGAAGACAAATAACTAAGATAATGAAGTGTTGATTAGGAGAAACGAAAATAACTAAGATACTGAAGTGTTGATTAGGAGAAACGAAAAAGGGTAAAAAAAAAGTGAACTTTTAGAAAAAAAGATAGTTTTTTTCCACTTTTTTCAATTTAAATTTGAACTTTTTTCTTCTCTATTATCTTTTTCTCATTCTATGCAGAGAGTTAGAGTGTATGAATGGAAGAAACAAAAAGAGTGAAGAAAAAAAAGGGAAATCCATAAAGATAGAAAATGATGTAATAAGAAATAAAGAAAGAAAAATAGAATAAAATAAATAGTCACATGGGAGAGAGAGAGGTTGGGTTCCTATTATAATAATCTGACCAACACAATTGTATAATAAAATGTTTTACGTTTTCAACTCGATTAACAAAATCTGACCAAATTGTTCGTCTCGAATAACATTTTTCTTTTACACGTCTTCAATCTCAAGATGCTTTCTACATCCTAGGAGCATTTACACATGCTTAACCACAACTTTTTATTTAACCTATGGAGCACACACTGTATGAATGTCAATGCCCACATACTCCAACGTTGCTAATTACAAGGTACACGCAGGGGCATGGAATTTACAAAAGTCACCTTTAAAACAATGGTTATACAAATAAACGTAGGATTCGATAAATAAAATATAAAACATGTACCCTAAACCCTACTTAAAAAAATAATTTTATACATTCTTCTAATAGAAATTAGTAAGTATTCATCAACCATAACTTTCAATTAATTAATGTAGCAGGAAACGGTGCATAGTTGTGGCAGCAGCAAAAACTTTGTCTGTCTAATTCAGTCAACTTGTTTACTAAAAGGGATTTGATTATTTGAAAGCAAAAACGTAACATACCTATCTGCATTGTACGAAGAAGACCTCCTCAAAGCAGGGGTTTCCACTTTCTTGGTTTCGATCAAGCTCCCACTAAAATATTCTTTATCTTCCAACCTTAGCCTGCTCAAATCCGGAATTTCCATCGATATCCCTGTATCCTTTCCCACATGATTCCCTGCTCCACGGGGCATCCTTGACTTGTAGTGCCCAACCAACGAGAACCCTTGATCTTTCACTCCGTTAACCCCACACTCCTTAAACGACACAGCGCCGCACGATAACAACTGCAACAAAACCGACGACGCTCTCATCCTCCCACTAGGACAGCTCTCCACCGTCAGATTCTCCTTCTCCGATTCCGAAGACCGCAATCCCAGCCGTCCATCTGCTTTCATCAGCGTCTCCAGCGTCTCAGGGCTTGAATCCGACGGTGGAGGCGATATCTCATCCCTGCTCAGCTCCGTAGTTTGATTAATGTTATTATCACAAGTCACGTGCGAGACCCTCTCCCCTTCCATTCCCGCGTCGATTCCATCATTCTTCTCTTGAATCTCCTCCGCCTCTTCCTCCCTCGCCGCCCTCCTCCGCCTCCGCTTCTCCTCCGTCTGAGTGGCTGCGTCAGCGCCGATTCTCCCAGCCGAGTCACCGAACGACTCGGATTTATAAACACGGTACTCGTTCAAATCGATAGAACTCCACGACTGGTTCCGCCGCCTCGTGATCACCACAGGCGAACCGGACTCCTCCTCCGACTTGTTAACCCTCGCACCGCCAGCGACAGTGTGCTCCACAATCTCCGAGCCTTTGAGAATGTAGTCCTGCCCCTGCGTCGGGTAGATGAAATCGTTCTCCGACAAATCGTGCCAAACGAAGCCGTTTTTGTAGCTCCTGAATCACCACCACACCACACCACCGTTAAAAAAGAACAAAAACGAATTTGAATTAGTTTAAAGAAAACTACGAAACCGGTACCGTTTGGAGGACCAAGAGTACATGGCGGGCATGGCTTTCCCCCGGAGAACGTTCAAGCGGTTGATTACGTCTTTGAGGTAAAGTCCTTGAGGTGAAGAGAGAGGAACCTCCATGAAATGAGGGTGTTCGAGCTGGCCGTTTCGGGAGAGGTAGTAAACGACGGAGACCTTTCTGGCCGTTTTGGGCTTGGGCTCGGCCCAGACCTTGGTTCTCTCTGGGCTGGTTTCTCTGTCAGTCCATTTCTTCGAGACTTGAAGCTCCGTCGTTATCCTTCCCCTGGAACTCGAACTCACCGACATTTCTCCTCGCTCGATGGAAGGCGAGTTGTTGCAGAGTGCGTGAACAGAGAGCAATGAGAACGAAAGCGAAAGAGCGCAGAGAGAAGGAGGGAATTTGAATAGGAAGTGAATTGAGTGGGTTTTTAAGGGGTTGTTTGGCGTGTGATGTGGGAGGGAGAGAGAAAATTCAAAATGTGGATGCGAAAGACAACAGCTACCAAACAAGGAATGGCTGTTTGGGATTCAGAACTGCCAGACCTGTGACTGTGACAGTAGAATTCTCTTTAGTTTATTGCTCGAACGCGCAGAAAAATCAGAACGCCGTCGTAACGGCTTTGTTTGTTCCTTCCCTCTTTTTACTGTCACCAACTCCAAATTAATCGCGTTTCAACGCTTCACATTTCTTACGTACCAAACAACCCAATTTATAACCTTTGTTCTATCCTCTTTGTCGTTTTACCAAACTCTCACCCAAGTAAATTTACGGAATATCTATTCCACAACCAAAAGATACGAAAATTCAGACGATTCAACTTTTTATCTGAAAAATTCAAATTCCGACTTCAACTCTTTGCATTCAATGCTTGTACTACTACTCTACTCAATTATTGTTATTATTATTTCACACTCTCTCTTGCATGCAGGTTTTATTGTTATTAAAAAAAATTCAACCTTTGTGGTCCCAGGGTCTTTATATGCAAAAGTCCACGTTTATTTACTTTTCCTTCTTATTATTTTCTATGAATTTTCAACAACTTTTCCTTTGAAAAATTCAAATGTTGTTGAAGCAGGTTGACCGCTGAGACACGTACACACGATGTTCACCTAACTTTGACTACATGGAGTAATGATGTCGCGGTTCTCTCACGGCATCATTCAAGGTTAATTAAACCTAGAAAATTTAGGGTTTAATTTATTGATTCCATGCATAGAGTGGGTCCCATTCCAGGTGGCGTTTATTTATGGGATGAACGCGATCGTTGACCGTGCCCCATATTCCCAATGCTTCCTGAAAAGAAGATATTCATATCTATCCCACATTGGACAATTCAACGTCCTGAAAATTCATATTTTGAATTGTTTATGTGAGCAATGGAGAAAATATGAAGACCCCACAGAAGCATGCATGGTGGATGATGAGAGGGTGGTGGTGGCAGTAGAAATGAGCAATGTTGTGTCGTTGATTTGGGAGGAGGACAAGACTGTGAAATTGATGAACAAAATAGTGTGAATCAATGGGAAATGGTCGGTTGGTCCAATTTATCGGCACAAGCTTCCAATGGTATGAACAAAGTCATTGAAGAGCACATGCATTTGCCAAATACTCACCAAGCCCATACGTAACCCAGTGTTGGCCCCATTCTCAGATTCCACACTCTTACTCAACAAGTCTTGTGTTCCCACCTCTTCATGTTTTTACACTGCCACAACTAAACTATAATACTAATCACTGTATAATCAACGTCTTAGAATAATAAACTTAAGTGCATGTGGTCATAATTATAGTATCACAATGAGATGGCAGATATGGTATGGATTATGATATTATAAAAGTGGTGATGTTGAGGTGATGATTATTTAAATAATTGGGCAAGCGGGCATTAGTGAGATATAGGAGAGAGAGAAGATGGATCGAGATCACGTGAATTCCACATGCAATGGTAAATGATTTGGGTAGAGAGAAGAGAATGAATGTGATGGAAATGGAAAGGAGGTGAGACAATTGTTTCAGAAAAAAAGGAGGATGGGTTGATCATGAGAATGACTTTTCGAGGTTGTGAGATACTGAAGTGATACATGACGTAGGTGTTGTTTGATTTTCTCATGGCGACCTATGAGTTGGGAACAAGTATTGGTGTATGGAATTGATATTTGAAATCGCTTGGAAAAGGATAACACTCTCCAACAAATTAATTATAAAATTATACCTTGAGAGAAAGAATTTCATACGTGGACTCTCTAATTCTTCGTTAATATCGGGTTTAAGAGAATGTTTGGATTAGTTTTGTAATTTTAAGTTATAACTTTAGAAAGATTAAAGAAGAAAAATGTATTTAAATTTATATTAATTTTAATTTTTAACTGATATAAAATTATTGAACCTATTACAATTTAGTTGAAGACCTTGAAGATTAAAGGAAGATTTCTCACCCAAATCGTTCATATTATGACTTTAAGTTTAAGTTGATGATATTATTATGATCAATTATGATAATTTTTAAAATATTATCCTTTTTAAAAGAGAAAGATACATTTAAATTAATTTTAACTTTAGACTTTTCAACAAAGTGAAACTATTAGAAATATGAAAACAAATCTCTTCATAATTAAAAAGGTTAACCTTCAATAAGATAAAAAAAATAGTAATAGTTTCTAATATGAAAAATTTATAATAATTTTTCATTTAATTAAGCTTCCTAGAACGTGGTCCCGAATAATTCATGTAGCTAATAACTTTTTGGTAGTAACACAATGCAACTCTCAGTAATAAACAACTAATTAGATATTCATCAGCTTAATGTCTACTAATAAAGGAAAATACGCACACACATAAATTTAATTCGATCTTAATATTATGGTTGAGAATTCTCTATAAATTTGACTTGTTATAATTATTATAATAATTTTATAAAATGCAACAGACTTATTCTACACAATGATTTGATTTGTTATCAAAAGACAGCCAACAATACATAAAAGAATGTTTTAATTTTGAAAATAAAAGGTTGTATGGAATTCGTTATATTTTACAATATCTCATGTGGTTTGAGATCTACCAAAGAAAAACCTCATGTGATAACAGAGAGCAAAACATTTCTTAATGTTCAATATGGGCTCGTATATATTTTTGGGGAGAATTTAATATTCTATTCTAATTTCATGTTTTTTTGTCAGAAACAGACGCGAATGTAATTGGATCAAAGTTTCCTCACATTTTGGGCTATTCTTACAACAACTATGTCTAGTGGCCCACGTTCTCGTCCAAGTATGTCGCACAATACTTCATCTTTTAAACAAATAAATAGTTTTTCGAACCAATCGATTCAAATATTTATTATATATTTTGAGTTAAACATGTCTCGGTCCTTAAAATAACATTTTTTTATATAATTTTTAAGAACTTTCATCATTGAATTTTATAATTAGTATTTTTATCGAGATTCTAACTTATGTCTTTAGAAGATAAACTGGAATTTGATTTGAGTCCGAGTATTTCAAAGACTTTAACTATCAAGTAAATACATGAGAATGAAGAAAAGTGTATTAATAAATATAAAAATTAAGTGATATTTTTTCTTTGGGTTGAGCTGTTATGAGTTTAAGCCAAAGTTTAAGATACAACCTAAGTACTTATGGAGCTGTTGTAGGTAGAGATCGACACTGTTGATTATAATAGTTTTTGAATTTCGAACATAATATCAATTAATCTAAATATATGGGACGAAGTCAGTACAATTAGTAATATAATATTTTGTTGTCGTAACAATTTTTGTGATTTTTTTATTATTTATTAAAAATTTGAACACTTTCATTTTAATCACACATTTCTTTATTATTTCTCTAATTTTAGAGACTAAAATAAGGAAACAATGGTTTTGTAGAGTCAATAAAGCTTAAAAGACTAATTTGATTATGAGTATTATATTGGTATTGGAAAAAAATGTTGGAGGTGAAAATTACTAAAAACTATAGAAATGCATTATTAACATTCAATGTTTTTTCACCAAACACTTGCTCCGCTCAAGTGAAATATATATATTTTATTTTAAAATAAAAACATTTCTTTGATTGTTTTCTGAAACAAATATATATCTAGTTACGCTGTTGTAAAGAAGTTACTTCATGTATATTACGAAAAATAAAGAGGTGAACAAAAATGAACGAAAATGAACAAAGGAAATGAGAATGAAAATGTTCTCTGTATTTTTCTTATCTTGATCAAAGGTAGAGGACTGAATATATACAAGTAATGTATCTTATTTTGGGTATAGCTAAACAAAGAAAATAAATAAAAATATTACAATTTGATAATGTTATAAAAAAACAAATAAGCAGAATTGATGATAATTTGATTATGTCATAAATGTCATAAAGACAAAATTACAGAATTAATATTAGTTTCCTTCTTTGTATCCATATCCTCTGAAACCCTTGACCAATTAGAATTACCTCCCAGGATCTATAATTGTCTCAAAAGATCCAATATTCACACATTATTAGAACTTTTGAGTCACAGTCAAGACGACCTTATGAAATTTGAACATTTTCGCGTAGAAGATGGAAAATCTATATTGGACATTTTAAAAATACAAAAGTATTTTGCATAAAATTGAAATTGATTGACATAAATTTTTTCAAATTTCTTTTTTTCTAAACTGAAAATATGTAATTTAAATATTTAGAACAAATCCAAATGTTCAGAATATATCTAAGATGGAATAGATGTATATAGGGATTAGTCGGTTCACAAAGAATTCTCCCTAGATATACAATACAGATGTCATGATATTTTATTTAAAAATGAATTAAAAATTCAACCAATCTTCTAAGTTTAAAAAAGACCTAACGTTAGGTATTTCTCAATAGGTAATGTTGCTCCAATACCTAACCAAAGGGCAACTACAGTACTAATAAAAAAGATGGTGGTTGCTACTGGACGGCGAAATGGATTTTGGAATTTATTAACATTTTCCATATCCTCTGAAACCCCCCGCAAGCTGGGGAGCAAATATTGATGAGACCCAGCTTGGAACAAATATTCTTGAAAGACTGAGGACCTAAGGCTTTGGTATAAATGTCTGCTAGTTGCTCTGTGGTGGAAATAGGAAGCAAATGGATCAGAACCTTTTTATTTTTTCTCTGACAATGTGGCAATCTATTTCTATATGTTTTGTACGCTCATGAAACACTGGGTTTGCTGCGATGTATCTTGCTGAATTATTGTCACAATATAAAAGAGATGGTTGCTCAAAAGGAACTTTGAAATCTTGAAGAAGATAAACTAGCCATTGAATTTCACACGTAACAGTGGCCATTGCCCTATATTCAGCTTCACAGGAACTCTTTGATACTGTTCCTTGCTTCTTTGATTTCCATGATATAAGGGAATTTCCAAGATACACACTAAAACCAGTCACTGATTGTCTTGAATCACTGCATGTGCCCCAATCACTATCACAAAAGGCTTTTAGATGAGCAGAACTACTAAAAGAGAAAAATAAGACAAGACTTGGAGCTCCTTTAATATATCTGAGAATTCTAATTGCTGCATCATAATGAGCAATTGTAGGCTTATCAAGAAACTGAGAAAGTTGTTGAACAGAAAAGGTTATGTCAGGTCTGGTATTAGTGAGATACATAAGCCTCCCAATCATCCTTCTATAAGCATGAACATCCGTGAAAGGCAGACTTCCAGTAGAAGATATTTTAACAAGATTATCCATAGGAGTGATTGCAAGTTTGCAGGCTAAAAGACCTGCATCTTTTAACAATTCCAGTGCATATTTCCTTTGATTAATCATTATGCCTTTCTTACTTCTTTCTACTTCAAGACCAAGAAAATATCTTAAATCTCAAAGATCCTTGATCTTGAATGTTTTATTCAAAGCTTCTCTAATTCGATCAATTTCTTCCTTATAATTTCCTGCCAAGACGATATCATCCACATACACCAATATTGTTGTAAAAGATCTTTTAGAAGAATTAATGAATAAAGAATGATCATTCATAGACTGAGTATATCCCGCAGAAATTAAAAAATTTGATAATTTAGCAAACCACTCCCTGCTAGCTTGCTTTAGGCCATATAAAGCCTTTTTTAATTTACAAACTTGTCCTGGTTGAATAGAAGTCAAACCAGGAGGAGCAACCATGTAA